>ERZ808258.8-NODE-8-length-224803-cov-17.093723_pt1 | contig 224803 bp, 192 predicted proteins | sample MGYA00521280_ERZ808258 | MGnify/ENA primary metagenome ERZ808258 (study PRJEB31516, sample SAMN03275585) | gut metagenome | biome: mammalia-associated habitat; material: feces | host: Papio cynocephalus | place: Kenya | collected 2012-07-19 ...
CGGTGCAGTGGTTCGACGGTCTTGGCCGCCCTACGGTTTCCGCCACCGACGGACTCGGCACTGACGGCACTGTGGCGCGTGGGCTGAGGGAGCATGACGCGCTGGGGCGCACGGTGAGGGAGTGGCTTCCCGGCATAGACGTCTCCGGCGGCGTTCTGGAGTGCAGGGGCGCGGATGCGGTGCGGGGTCTCTCGGTGGCCTGCCACGGCGGGGACAGCGTGCCCTTCACTTCGTACCGCCTTGACGCGTTCGGCCGCACCGTGTCGGTTCGCGGTCCGGGTCAGGAGTGGGACGGCAGACAAGCCTCCGTGGAGTACGGCTTCAACACTTCGGATGGGCGGCAGGTTAAGAGATACCGCATCGGTGCCGGCGGCGGTCTGTCGGAGGACGGCGTGTGGGCGGCGGGGACGCTGCGCAGGGAGAAAAGCACGGACGAGGACGGCAGGACGCTTGAGGCGTTCACCGACCCTTGGGGGCGCAAGGTCCTCGAGCGCAGGGCGGGGGACAACGACACCTACTTCGTCCATGACGGCGCGGGACAGCTCCGCTTCGTGCTCACGCCCATGATGCAGGAGGATTGGGACTTGGAACGCCACGCCTACGAATACAGGTATGACAGCAGGGGCAGGTGCGTGTGGAGGCGCACCCCCGGCTGCGCGGCTGTGGAATACTGGTACGATGCCGCCGACAGGGTGGTGTGCGAGCGCGACGGCGCGCTGAGGGAGTGCGGCAGGGTGCGCTTCACGCTTTACGACAGGCTCGGGAGACCCGCCGTGACGGGAACTTGCAGGAACGCCCCCGGAAGCATCACGGACACCCGCGTTGAGTGGACGCCGGCTGAGGGAATTTGCAACACCGGCTATATGGGCGGATGCACCGGCAGGCTCGACTCTGTGGAGTTGGAGAAGGCCGTATGGTACGACGACCACAATTTCCTCTGGTATCACGCCTTCCTCAACTGCCCCCACCTGCAGAGGATGAGGGGCGGGAACACGGAACACGCCAAAGGGCGCGCCACCGGGACTATGACCGCCACAAGCGGCGGGGGATTCGTTTACAGCGTGAGTTACTACACGGGAAAAGGTGAGGAATGCGACAGGCGCGTGAGCCTCCCCGGCGGGCGGCTGCTGACCGTGCGGACAGGCTACACGTTCACGGGCAAGCCCGCGAGGGTCGCGGAGACCGTTGAGTGGACGGAGAGGGAAAACGGCGCGGACACCGCGAAGACAGACTCCGTTGTAACTGAATACGGCTACAGCGAAAGGAACGGCACACTGCTCACCGTTGACGTGTCGCGCAACGGCACGGACGCTGTGAGGGTATCGAGCCTTGGCTACGACAGCTTCGGGCGCGTGGTTAGGAACACGCTGCACCGCCTTGCGGGCAAGGTGGAGAACACATGGAACATACGCGGGTGGCTGACAGGCACGGGCGGCGCGGGCTACCGCGAGACGCTGCATTACAATGACCCCGTGAACGGCGCGGAGGCAATGTGGGGCGGGGACATAAGCGGCACGGTTGACGAATACGCGCATGAGCCTGCGGAGAACGGCTGGGACATCCCGAACACTTTGACGACCGGTTACAGGTACGACGCCCTGGGGCGGCTTGTGGAGAGCCTGCCCGGCGACGCGGCGCACTCCCACGCGGAAAAGGTTACATACGACGCGAACGGCAACATCACGACGCTGAAACGCTGGGGAATGTACGCCCCGGCGTATTACTCGCTGGTTGACGACCTTGTGTACCGCTACGACGGCAACAGGCTTTCGGGCGTAACCGACCGCGTGCCTGACGTAAGCTACGAGAACGCTTCCGGGTTCAGGAGCGGCGGCGCGGGGGACGTGGATTATGAATACAACTCCAACGGCGCTCTGACGAGGGACCCTCACAAGGGCGTTAGCGTGAGTTACAGCCGCCGGGGCACTCCGAAACGCGCCAAGTTCGACAGCGGCAGCTTCACGGACTGGGAGTACACGGCTGACGGCGTACGGCTGGGGACGCGGTGGCACACGGCGATAACAGGCGCGAGGGGCTTCTCGGCGGAGGCGCAGGGGGAAAACACAGCCGAAATACAGGTGCAGACCAAGCCGGAAGCACAGGCAGAAACCGCAGGGGCAAGCCAAACCTCGCCGCAGGTTACACCTATATACGGCTACGTTGAGAACAGCCGGGAGTTCGCGGGTAACTACGTGTTTGAGGACGGCAGGCTTTCGAAACACCTCTTTGACGGCGGGTATATCGACATCGCCTCGGGGCAGAACACGGCTGCTTACCGCTTCTACGTGCGCGACCACCTGGGGAGCGTGCGCGTGGTGCTTGACGATGACGGCAACGTGCTGCAGCAGCTCTACTACCACCCGTTCGGGGGCGTTTGGGGCGACGCCGGCACTAATGTCGGCCTTCAGCCGTGGAAGTACAGCGGCAAGGAGTACGACCACCGGGACGGCCTCGACCTGTACGACTACGGCGCGAGGCTCTACGACCCCGCCGCAAGCCGCTGGACAAGCCCCGACCCCCTGTGCGAGAAATACTACCATTTGAGCCCATATGTCCTTTGTCTGAACAATCCGATAAATGCAATAGATTTGAACGGAGACAGTGCATGGAGTATAAAGAGGGACTGGGAAGCCTATGAACGAAAGTTTTTTTCTGAATTTGCCAAAGAAAAATTAAATAGTTACTATAACAATAAAACTAAATTGGATTGCGCGGATTTGGCATTGTCTGTATTGGTGGATTATGCCAGTGAAGAAGGATTGCCATTAAAGTTGTTTTCTTCTTCGGGGGATGTTTATGATTCTGCTTCTGATGATTATAATTCTGTAGAAGATTATAAAAACGGCTCAAAGGAAACATCGGGAGTTTTGTCTTTATCAGCCCAAGATATACACGTGAACACCCAAATTATTGATAAAAAATTAAGACAGCCAGGGGATCTTATAATATTGACAAGACCAGCAAATCATATTGTAAATGTATTAGACATAAACCCAACAAAATTGATTTATGGAAATCTGAAAAATGGTAAACCCACTAGTGCAAAGATCACTGATGATTGGTCAAACATAACAGCAGGAGGATATAAATATTTCCCAGATAATAAGCATGTACACAGATGGAAAATGTTTAAGTAAGTCTTGGAAAATCGCCATTTTGATTTTGTTGAACGCCCTGTTTTGCGCTTTTCCGCATATTAGGGCGAGAAGATACGCACCCATCAGTAAATTGCCGGATATGGAGATTGTAGACAGCCTTTTCAACAGATACCGCTCAAATTCTACAGAGCTTGTCTATTATACGGTTTCAGCGGAAGAAGAGAGGCGTATGTCTGTAGTTTTCATAAAAAAGGGGGATGGCGTTATGTGCTGGTATCTATGTGGGGAGGCGGGGAAACAAAAACTAAGCAGGATATGGGTGGATAAAGCGGTACAGAACTATTCTGCTATGTTTGATTACTACTTTAAGGATTTGTGCGGCGTGACAAAGTCTGAGACAGGACTAGCGTTTGTGCCTCCGCTAAACCTCCAAAAGATTGTAGTATATAAGAATAGAAAGATATGCTATTATTTTGAAAATGAAAAAGCCCCTGCAAGTTGTACGTCTGATGAGAAAAGGGAAAAATACCGAAAGGAATGGTGTGGCAATATATCACGTGTAGTGAAAGGCTTGCAGACAGAAAAAGCAATAGACGATGACAAGAAAAACTATTAATGCGTATTTGATGTTGTTTGCATTGGCGTTTTGCGGCTGCGGCAATGGGAACGGAGAGGCAGAGTCGAAGTTCTATCCTCAGAGCTTGGATGAATACAGTGTGGCTTACAAAAAAGACACCATACTGATAACCCAGAAATTCCAACGAAGCGACAACCGCCAATTGGGAGAAGACCGCCGTGAAATGTATATGCGTGGCGGGGAGTATTATTACAACTACCGTGGCAGGGAATATCTCTTCATGTCCAGCAAAAGGGAAACGGAGACGTTTGCATACGTTGCCTTAAAGTCTTTGGACAGATCCTGGCGAATACGCAGGGAAAACGACTCGCTTTTTTCCACAACAGAATATTGGTATGGACTAACGAGAAAGAAGGGGAACGGATATCCGGCGGAAAAAACATATTATGACCGGAACTACAATATATTGAAGATATGTCAGAACCTTATTATAATGGATTATGTGGACAAGGAAGCAGGGCGGCAATACGACAGCGTTGCATACCCTAAAGAAGGATGTGGAAATGGGGAATATATGTGGTGAGACGCGAAAAATGCGTACATGGGGCTATATTGGCAAGGAGATGCTAAAAACGGCATTGGTCTCGTTGGCTGTGTTTGCGGTTGTGGGATGCTCGTCAAAAAACACAAGGGAAGAGACACGGTTTGAAAGCCATCCCGAAGTGGAATGCTATACTGTCAGATATTTGCGCGGTACAATACAGGTAAGCGCATCGGCAAATGGGGCGGATACGGTATTGTGGAGATTATACCCCAAAGGCGGGGACTACTATTGCAGATACAATGGGAAGCCGGAACTCGTAATGTCAAACAAGGGGAGATTTGTCAATGCCGAGTTGCAGGACGGTTCGCGCCGGCACGTGCGCATACGGAGTTGGGGCGACTCGCTGTTTGTCTCAAAATTGTCGGAAGTGGTGGAGCCGGGCAAACGCATAAAGCCGGTGTTGACTTTGCTGTATGACAAAAATAACAAGATACGCAAAATATGGGGCGGTTCGCTGACCGTGGAGCATATGCCCCATTAATAAATCGGGTACTTGCCAAAATTATAAAATTGATGAGAAACGCGATTTTGATATTTGCGGCAATAATGCTGCTGGACGGATGCCGGTCTGCGTATATGACGACCTTGCCAAAATATCCGCCGCGTATGGAAATTGGAGTTTATCCAGAGATGCCGCCTGTGGAAAGGCGCATGTTTTATCTTTACGAAATTTATGTCTATAATCCAGCTTCTCATGCACATTATATCAGGGGTGTCTCTGATTGCCCGGTAGTCGTTAAGGGGGAAGGCTTGGCAAATACCAAGGAGTTTGCCAAACGTTTCTACCAAAAGGCATATTTTGTACCTATTATTTATTTTGGGCATAGTTCCATGTATAGTGAGCATCTGGATGATGCTGAAATTGTGAATATGATGTCAAGGGCTGATTGGATGTATATAGAAAGTGAGATTTATGACAAATTCCAAGAAAGCGATATAAACCTAAGGGACGGCTCGACATTGAAAGTGAAGTGCTGTATCATTGACGGATTTTTCTGGAAACGTAAATCTTCAATAAGAATAGGAGTTAGTTCCTTGGATTACCTCAGCGTCTGCAGGGATATAAAGATAAACCGCACGAGCTATGTGATAAAGTCGCTCATAAGTGCCAAGAGACCAAAATGAAAAGACAATGATCATGAGATGTCATATTCTGTATGTGTTTGTGTTGGCGGCGATTGTTCATGTCTCGTTTGCATTTGCGGGAAAACAAAAGGAAACGGACACCATATTGTGTAATCCGAATGTGATTGACAGCACGGAATTTTACAAGGAGAAAAGCCCTTGCCTCCTTTTTGATAAAAGGAAATCTGCGTTAAGGAAGAAAGATGGCGTGATTAAGGTGGATGGGCGTAGTTTTGTTGACGACAAATCCGACAGGTTTTATAGCGAACACAACTATGAAGGGCGTTGGAGAGACTGGGTACTAATATCATGCACCGGCTATAACGAAGAAAAGTATTACCTGATAAATGAAAAAAGCGGAGCATTGGATACGCTTGTGGGAAAACCTAAGATTTATGGAGATAAAATCTTATGTGTTGAAGGAAGCCACACTGATTGGGAGGGGAAATTGGAGATATGGGAAATTGACAGGAAATCCACCTCATGCCTATGCGAGCTGAAGTTAAAGGAATATGGCGTTTTCTGCGTGGATGACATATATTTGGCAAATGAAACACTTTATGTGAAATACAATTCGTTCAAGTATTTGAAAATATGTCTGCGGCATCTGCGCAATGCGCATTAACCGGCGGCGTGCAGGGCGCATGCCATACACCCCTACAAATATGCAATATGCGATAATCAACAAATTGCTTCATTCATGCAATTCCTGCAAGTTTCAAACTGGTGGCTCTTTCCCAAACACACCGAAAAATTACATAGGACATAAGAAAAACCACATCCTATGTAGGAAAAATTATATCAGACATAATTCATACTACATAAGACCTTTTTTCGCCTTTTACAAACCACTGAAAGACAGCCTCTTATAACGCCCATTCCATTTCCACGCAAATCACTACAAATCAAGACGTTGCATAAAACACGCATCGAAGAGCCTGTTTTCTTCACAGCCCGCAAAAACCGTCCGCACGCCTTGGCGGAATTTCACCTGTGGCGTGCGGACGGTTATGTGTTTGTTTCCGGGTCAGAACAGTTTCAGTTTGCGTTTTCTTGCCTCCTCGAGCGAAATGCCCGCCGGGGTCTTTTCCTTTTGCTCATGCTCCGCCCGCAAACGCTTGTAAAGGCTGTCCAATTCAGATATATAGGCGGCAGAGGTGCGCGGGTTCACAAGTTTTTCGGCAACTATTGCCGCCTGCGAGGCGTCTTTCGTCCACGCCACAGGACCGGAGTAAACCGAAGCTATCTTCAAGGCGGTGTGAAGTTCGGAAGTCGTGGCCCCGCCCACCATTATCGGCATTCTCAAACCTGCCGCCTCCATCATTTCCGCCACCTTTGTCATTTCCTCAAGGCTCGGCGTGATAAGTCCGCTCAAAGCCACTATTGCGGGGTTCTCTTTTTGGGCGGCATCAACTATTTTCTCCGGCGGGGTCATCACGCCAAGGTCTATCACATTGAAATTGTTGCACGACAGCACCGTGGCCACGATGTTCTTGCCTATGTCGTGTACATCGCCCTTTACAGTGGCGATGAGTATTTCGGGCAATGACGATTTGGTGTCATCGCCCGCCTTTTTCTGCGCCTCTATCACCGGCTGCAACACGGCAACGGCGGCTTTCATGGTGCGTGCCGTCTTAACCACCTGCGGCAGGAACATTTTGCCCGCGCCAAACAGCACGCCCACCTCGTTCATGGCATCCATCAAAGGACCTTCGATTATGTCAACCGCCCTTGGGTATTTTTCAAGAGCCTCTTTTACGTCCTCCTCTATATGGTCGGTAATTCCCTTGCGCAGGGCGTATGACAGGCGTTTCTCCACACATTCCTTGCGCCATGCGTCTGCCGCCGCATTATGGTTTGAGGTCAGAGATTTTCCGCCACCTGCATTTTGCTCCTCAAGCAACTTGTCCGCCAAGTCAATCAGCCTTTGCGGAGCTTCGGGCGACGTGTACATTATGGCATCGTCAAAAACCTTTAGTTGGTCTTTGTCTATGTCGTCGTAGGTTACAGATGTTGACGGATTTACTATTCCCATATCCATTCCCTCGCCAATGGCATGGTAAAGGAACACGGCGTTCAGTGCCGCACGCACATAATTGTTTCCCCTGAAAGAGAATGAGAGATTGCTTACACCGCCGCTCACGTGGGCGTAAGGAAGATTCTTGCGAATCCACCCTGTAGCCTCTATAAAGTCGAGCGCATAGCGGTCGTGTTCCGCCATTCCCGTGGCTATTGAAAGCACGTTCGGGTCGAAAATAATGTCTTCGGGCGGAAAACCCACTTTTTCGGTGAGCAGCTTATAGGCACGCGAACAAATTTCCACTTTCCGCTCAAACGACGTTGCCTGTCCAACCTCGTCGAACGCCATTACCACCGTTGCCGCGCCAATCATGCGCAGCTCGCGGGCGTGGGAAAGGAACTTCTCCTCGCCCTCCTTGAGCGATATTGAGTTTACGATGCACTTGCCTTGCACGCATTTCAACCCTGCCATAACAACTTCCCATTTTGACGAGTCGATCATAAGCGGCACACGCGCTATGTCGGGGTCGGAGGTGAGCAGGTTCAGAAAATGCGTCATCTCCTCCTTTGCGTCAAGCAGTCCGTCGTCAAAATTAATGTCGAGAACCTGCGCTCCGTCCTCAACCTGCTTGCGGGCAATGGACAGGGCTTCTTCGTATTTCTTTTCCTTTACCAGACGAAGGAACTTGCGCGAGCCCGCAACGTTGCAACGTTCGCCAATGTTCATGAAATTGTTTCCAGGCAAAAGGCGTTTGCCTTCAAGTCCTGACAGCCAAAGATTGTGGTCGCGTTTGACCGGCACGTGGGGGGCTTTGAATTTTCCGCCATGGCGTATTATCCCCTCATACTCGGCAATGAACTTGTCGGTAGTGCCGCAGCATCCGCCAATAATGTTCACAAGCCCTTCGTCAACAAACTCCTGCACCTGCACAGCCATTTCCCGGGGCGTTTGCCTGTACTTTCCCATTTCGTCAGGCAGTCCGGCGTTGGGATATACCGATATATAATAAGGTGCGAACGATGCAAGCGATTCGAGGAAAGGCTTCATGTCCTTTGCGCCAAACGAGCAGTTGAGCCCGACCGACATCACTCCCGCATGATCAACAGAAGCCACAAAAGCCTCAAGCGTCTGCCCCGACAGGGTGCGCCCCGCCTTGTCGGCAACCGTAACCGAAAGCATTATGGGCAACTCCACGCCCATTTCATCCATCGCCTCGCGGGCGGCAAACAACGCAGCCTTGGCGTTGAGGGTGTCGAAAATGGTTTCAATAAGCAGAATGTCCACGCCACCCTCAACCAAAGCCTTTATCTGGTCTTTGTAGGCTGAGGCAAGCTCGTCAAAGGTTATGTTTCGCAGAGCGGGATTGTTCACATCAGGACTAAGGGAGCAGGTCTTGTTTGTAGGGCCTATAGAACCTGCCACGAAACGCGGTTTTTCCGGATTTCTGGCGGTAAACTCGTCTGCATATTTGCGTGCAAGCCTTGCAGCCGCCACATTCAGCTCGTGGCAATACTCGCAAGCCCCATAGTCATCCATTGATATGCGCTGCGAGCTGAACGAGTTGGTTTCTATTATATCCGCCCCCGCCTCAAGGTAACGCCGGTGTATGTCGCCAATCACATCAGGGCGAGAAATCACCAGCAAATCGTTGTTGCCTTTCTGTATTCCCGGCAAGTCCTTGAAACGCTCACCGCGATAATCTTCCTCGGTAAGGTTGTAGTTTTGTATCATTGTACCCATTGCGCCGTCGAGTATCAGCACTCTTTCGCGCATAAGGCTTACAATTCTTTCTTTCGTTGTCATCGTCTTGTGTTTATGGCCTTGAATTTCTCCGCCATCATACGTTTGTCTTCCTTTTCCTTTAGCGACTGCCGTTTGTCGTATTCCTTTTTGCCGCGCACAAGACCTATCTTGAGTTTTGCGCGGTTGTTTTCGTCTATGTACAGCAAAAGCGGGACTATTGAAAGACCCGGATTTTTCGTTTCCTGCGCCAACCGCCTTATTTCGCGGCGGTTGAGCAGCAGCTTGCGGTCGCGGCGCGCTTCGTGGTTATAAAACGAACCGTAAAAATACTCTGCGATATAAACATTCTTGACCCATATCTCGCCGTCGCGGATATAGCAGAACGAATCCGTAAGCCCGGCTTTCCCGGCGCGTATCGACTTTATCTCCGTGCCGCAAAGCACAATGCCGGCATTGTATGTGTCGAGAACGAAATAGTCATGCTCGGCACGCTTGTTCTTTATTTCAATTTTCTTTTGCGTCAACGCCATATTCTACCTTACCGTCAAAAAATCCTCTATATTGCCTTCAATATAATCTTCCACCTCTGCGGTGTATTCCGCCTCGCGCTCCACAAAATCGTCATCGTATTCATCATACTTCTCGAATTGCTCGTAAAGTGCCATGAATTCCTCGTCAGAACAGTCGCGCACAATCGCCTTTGCTGTCTTTTCGTATAAACGCCTTGCGTCATACAGGGTATTGCACAAGTCCTTCAGCCCCCACAACCGCATTGCCTTTGCAAAAGGGTTCTCAAAAATAAAAGGACCATAGCCGTTGTGTATAAGCTGCACGAAACCGCCCTCAAGCAATTCACGGCGCAACACTGTATATGCAATAACCGTTATCTGCGATGAGTTCAGCTTCGGCATGGAATCCGCGTCAAGTTTGCCGCCAACGCTCTCCAACGCTTTTTGTGCCGCCAATTCGCAAAGAGAACCCACGCCCGCATTTTTTGCGGCCTCGAGTTCTTTTCTGCTTATTTCGGGTAATTTTATTTTATTCTCTTCCATTTCCTGAATTTCCATTTCCTGAATATTGAGAAATGCAAAGTTGCAACAAATTAGCGGAACTTGGCATTACAAGTCCCGCTAATTTCATGACGACTACTCGCTATAAACATAGTTGAAGCGTGCGGAAGGCGCGACATCTCCATTCACGTAAAAGTCCATGGGATTGCCTTCCTCCTGCATATTGTCACTCCACTTGAACTCAAAATCAAGTTTCTTGCCCTTGCTTCCCAAAAGTTCCCGTGGCACACTTATAACTATTACCTTGTCATACACGACAACTTTAGCCCTGCCAGCGTTTTTCCAGTTCCAGTCGCTTCCCTCGCCTTTCTCCACAGAAACATAACCGTCCGAAGAAACTTTGCGGTTAATGGCGAAGTCATAGCCCTCCCATCCCGTAGCCTTGTCGCGGTCCATGTCAACAAAAAGAACCATCCAGTTTTTGTCGGAACGCGAAGAGAGCAAGCTGTCGGTGCGCACATAGAAATAAACATTCTTCTTATCACGCGCCACACGCGCCTCAACGATGTCATTCCTGCCAGTATTGTTTGAATACGTAATGTTGAACGCGCCGCTGCAATATCGGTGCATCACATCGCCACGATAATCCTTGTAAACAGGGCTTACGTCATTCCACGCTTTTAGGTCGTCAAGGCGTACCGTCTTTGCCGCCGAAGTTCTTCCAGGCTTCTCAATGCCCTTAAAGCGGCGCACTTTATCAACAAGCATATAATAATAAACATCGCCCTTGTTGCCCCAGCCTTTGTTCGGCTCTATGTCCCGGCTATGATCCCAGTCAAACTGGTCAACAAAGGCGAAATTGCGCCCTTTCCAAATCTCGCCGTTTTTGAACATATCGGCAACATATTCGTTCCAGCCTGTAACAAAAACCATTTTGGGGTCGAGTTCAAAAGCCCGGCTCCATTGCTCGCTAAAATTCCAGCCGTGAAGATAGGCATCCTTTCGGGTGTCGAAACCTTTGAGTTTTGAATAGCTCCTGCCGTAACTGCTGCCGTCAACGTTAAAGGCAGAGCAATGCCCGTTTGTGGCATCGCTTGTATTCTGCGCCATACCCACCGTAACCTGCTCATAACCGTTTTCGGTCTTTACGTATCCGTGCTGCGGATAAACTTCAAGCCACCCCCACTGCTTCCACTTGGGATTGTCGGCAGGGCCGTTCACGTAATCCGGCTGCCCGGGACGGAACGTGAAAAACTCGAGTATCTCCTTTTCTTCCGGCACACTATTGTCAAAATTGTCGCAATAAGCCATTATCACAGGCTTGCCGTCCCAAAAATACCACAAATCCTTGTAAAGCCCCGGTTTGTACAGTTCGCGGTAAAGGCGGGTGAGCGATTTTTTCGAATCCGGGCTATAGCCGAACGGAAGCATGAAAGCTATTTTTGGAGTGTTCACACCGTCAAGCCTCGCCTGATGCCACACACGCAGCAGGGTTTTGTAAGATTTATCCCACGTCAAATCGCCGTTGGTGCAGTCAAAAAACACAGCGTCCACCTTTGCGTCGGCAAGCATTTCGGCGTGTTTGCGCAGAACCCATGGGTCGAATGTGCTGTAATACCCCAAAAGCGGTTCTTCCCAGAAATAGTGCGCACGCCAGTTTTTCCATGCCGGATGGTCATAGCTTTCCATAGCTTCGGGCTGCTCGCGCTGTATCTTGCTGATGTTCCTGTCAGTTATTCCCTGTGGATAGTTCCACTGATGCCAAGTCCAATAAAATATGGCAACCTCCTTTTCCTTGCGCTGCCTTACGCTGTCCGGGTCTTGCAAAGCCTTTCTACCGAGAGCATCCGTAACCGCCCACGTGTCGGACTTCAGAAACTGCGCATCTGCAACAGCACACCCCATAACCATTGCCGCAAAAAGAACGTTGCGCAACGATAAGCCGTAGTTTTTCATCATTGGTCAAATTTGCGCTATGCAAGCGGATTATTTGTCTTTAAGCAAATCACGGATTTCTGTGAGAAGCTGCTCCTCTTTCGTTGGAGCGGGAGGAGCGGCTTCAGCCTCATCCTTCTTTTTCCGTGCCAGAGTGTTTATTGCCTTCACAAGCAGGAACACGCAAAAGGCTATAACCACAAACTCTATAACCGTCTGCACAAACACGCCATAGTTGATGGTGGCGGAAACGTCGGGACTAAGCGGGTTTACAGGCAACTGAACCTTCAGATCTGAAAAATCCACCCCGCCAATAAGCCAGCCTATCGGCGGCATTATTATGTCCGACACGATAGACGACACAATCTTGCCGAAAGCCGCGCCTATAATCACGCCAACTGCCATGTCGATGGCATTTCCCTTAACTGCGAACTCTTTGAATTCTCTTATAAATTTACTCATGTCCAAATTAATTGCATTAAAACTCGGCAAAAGTAAAAACAATTTCGTAATTTTGCGCCAAATAAGTAAACAAACAACCTAATTAAAACATCAAAAACATGATTAAAGTTGGTATTAATGGTTTCGGCCGTATAGGCCGTTTCGTTTTCCGTTCCACACTTGAGGACGCTAACAAGAATGACGTTATAGTTGTAGGTATCAACGACCTTCTTCCTGTTGACTACATGGCATACATGTTGAAGTACGACACCATGCACGGTCAGTTCAACGGCACAATCGAGGCTGACGTTGAAAAGAGCGAGCTCATCGTTAACGGCAACCACATCCGCGTTACCGCAGAGAAGGACGCCGCTGACTTGAAGTGGGACGAAATCGGCGCAGAATATGTTGTAGAGTCAACCGGCTTCTACCTTACAATGGACCGTGCCGAGAAGCACCTTCAGGCTGGCGCCAAATATGTAGTGCTCTCCGCTCCTTCAAAGAAGGGTGAGGACGGCCGTCAGGCAGATATGTTCGTTTGCGGTGTCAATACCGACAAATACGCCGGCCAGAAGATCGTTTCCAACGCTTCCTGCACAACAAACTGCCTTGCTCCCATAGCAAAGGTTCTGAACGACAAGTTCGGCATCGAAACAGGTTTGATGACAACCGTTCACTCTACAACCGCCACACAGCGCACCGTTGACGGTCCTTCCCTGAAAGACTGGCGTGGCGGCCGTGCTGCTTCAGGCAACATCATTCCTTCCTCGACCGGTGCAGCAAAGGCAGTAGGCAAGGTTATCCCCGAACTCAACGGCAAGCTCACAGGTATCTCAATGCGTGTTCCGACTCTTGACGTGTCGGTTGTTGACCTTACCGTAAACTTGAAGAACCCTGCAACCAAAGAAGATATCTGCGCTGCAATGAAGGCCGCTTCTGAAGGCGAATTGAAGGGCATCCTCGGCTACACCGAAGACAAGGTGGTTTCTTCCGACTTCCTCGGCTGCCCGTTGACCTCTATCTTCGATGCTGACGCTGGTGTTTACCTCACCGACAAGTTCGTTAAGGTTGTATCATGGTATGACAACGAGATCGGCTACAGCCACAAGGTGGTTGACCTCATCAAGATCATGAACAAGCACAACAGCAAGTAAACCATATTTGCTGTAACAATAAAAACGCCCCTGCGCATTTTGTGCGGGGGCGTTTTGCGTTTATATAATATTATATGCCTAACTTTGGAAGCCCAAAGGCGGAAAAACAAAGCAATGGAACATAAGATGCTCACCATAATCGGGCCGACGGCTTGCGGCAAGACCGCACTCGCCGTCAAGGTTGCCGACAGGATAAACGGAGAAATAATTAGCGGGGACAGCCGGCAGATTTACCGAGGCATGACCCTCGGCACGGGGAAAGACCTTGAGGAATACAACATCAACGGGAAAAACATCAGGTTTCACCTTATTGACATCGTTGACCCGGGTGTGAAATACAGCATATACAACTACCAGCACGATTTCTCGCGGGCATACGAAGACATTGTTTCACGCGGAAAAACGCCCATACTATGCGGAGGCTCGGGAATGTATGTGGAATGCGTGCTGAGGGGATACAGGATGACACCCGTACCCGAGAACGCGCCGCTGCGCGACAGCCTTGCCGGGAAAGGGCTTGAAGAACTTACGGAGATACTGAAAAGCTACGGCAAGAAACTGCACAACACAACCGACGTTGACACGCCGAAACGCGCCATACGCGCAATAGAGATTGAGGACTATTACAGCAAGCACCCTGTGAAGCCCGAGGAGTTTTCCAAACCCGAAAGCGAGAACTTCTGCCTTGAGATCCCAAGGGAACTGCGTTGGCAGAGAATTACCAAAAGACTTGAAGAAAGGCTCAAAGCCGGCATGGTTGACGAAATCAAGTCGCTAATCGGAATAACAGCAGCCGGCAAAAGCCGGGCGGCATCCCCCGCCCCAATAACCCCCGAAGAACTGATGTACTACGGTTTGGAATACAAATACGTTACGCTCTACGCCATCGGGGAAATCACCCACGAAGAAATGTTCGAAAAACTCAACATCGCCATAAGGCAATTCGCCAAACGACAAATGACATGGTTTCGCGGAATGGAGCGTCGCGGGATAAAGCTGCACTGGATTGACGCATCCAAATCGTTGGACGAAACCGCCGATGCCGTTATAGGAATTTGGGGAAAGCCCAACACAAGCCCTGCAACACACACGGCATAACGCATACGTGCATACCGCAAAAAACAACGTCCGACGTAGAAAAAACTATGTCCTATGCAGTTTGAATTATGTCTGACGTAGGAAAAATTATATCTGACATAATTTTTCCTTTTACAAAACTCTGAAAAACAAGAACTTGCATCCATTCGCCACAGGACGGACAAATTCCTGTGTCTCAACAGATTAGACAGCCTTGTCCGAAAGTCCGGCTTCCGCCGTCTTTATGGCGCGTATTGGCATCCAGATAAATAACTTCTGTGCTTTTCCGCTTTCTTTTCCGCTGCTGCCGCAAAATAAGTTGCAAAACATAAAAAAGTATGTTTGCAATGTGCGCATTTCAACAAAAAAGGGCTAACTTTGAAAACAAAACAAGACTAACGTTACCATGAGCTACCTAAAGTTCGACAAGCCCCAGATGACAAACCTTCAGGAAAGCCTGTACAAAGAGGTTTTGCTGACCAACAAAGGCGGTTCGTATGCATCGACCACCCTTGTCGGCTGCAACATCCGCAAATACGACGGCCTGCTTGTAGTCCCCATACCGACGATGGACGACAAAAACCATGTGCTGCTTTCATCGCTCGACGAAACGGTGATACAGCACGGTGCGGAATTCAATCTGGGTCTGCACAAATACCAAGGCGACAACTACAGTCCCAAGGGACACAAATACATAACCCGCTTCGAGTGGTTCAACGTGCCAATAACCACATACCGCGTGGGAGGCGTTGTGCTGCAAAAGGAAATCGCCTTCCAATCGGGCGAGCCGAGAATACTCATCAGATACACCCTGCTCGACGCGCACTCAAAGACAAAGCTGCGCTTCAAGCCGTTTCTCGCATTCCGCTGCGCCAATCAGTTCACCCACGAAAACTGGGCGGCAAACCTTAACTACACCCCGATAGCCAACGGCATAAGGATGTGCCTTTACAACGGCTACCCCGACCTGTATATGCAGCTCAACAAAAAGAGCGAGTTTGTTTACGACCCGCAATGGTATCTCGGCCTTGACTATCCGCGCGAACGCGAACGCGGCTACGAGGCAAACGAAGACCTTGTGGTCCCGGGCTATTTCGAGGTTGACATACGCAAGGGCGAACAGATTGTGTTCAGCGCCGGGCTGGGCGAGATGCGCCCCGCCCAAATGAAAAAGCAAATGGACAAGGAGGTTGACAAGCACGAAGGAATTGGCAACTTCTACCAATGCCTCGTACACGCCGCCCACCAGTTCAAGATTGAGGAAAACGGCGAACACTACATAATCGCAGGATGGCCGTGGTTCAAATGCCGCGCAAGGGATATGCTCGTGGCAATGCCTGGGCTTACACTGAACATTGGCGAGACAAAGCTCTTTGAAGCCTACATGGAGACCTTTGCGAAAGGCATACGCGACTTCATGGGCAGCCGCCCCCTCTCCGTGGACATATACGAGATGGAGAAGCCCGACGTGCCTTTGTGGGCGACATGGTGCATACAGCAATACGCCAAGCTCGTGTCCCCCAAAGAATGCTACACAAAATACGGCCCGCTGCTCAACGAAATCATAAGCTTCATCATCGCGGGCAAGCACCCCAACCTGTTAGTACACGACAACGGTCTTGTATATTCTGGCGGGCGCGAAAAGGCGGTTACTTGGATGAACTCCACGATTGACGGAAAGCCGTTGGTGCCGCGCTCGGGATATATCGTGGAGTTTAACGCCCTTTGGTACAATGCTCTGAAATTCCAGACTGAACTTATAAAGGAATTCGGCACTGAAGAGGAAACAGCGTCATTGTATGAGACTGCATCGGTAACGGCAAAGGTGGAAGCCTCGTTCAGCAAGACTTTCCTGAACACTTACGGCTATCTGTTCGACTACGTTGACGGCACTACGCCCGACTGGAGCGTAAGGCCAAACCAAATATTCGCCGTGGCACTTGACCACTCGCCACTTTCGCCCGCCGACAGAAAGACCGTGCTCGACATATGCACCCGCGAGCTTGTAACCCCAAAGGGAATACGCTCGCTAAGCCCCAAAAGCGGAGGCTACAACCCCATATTCGCCGGACCGCCACAACAGCGCGACCGCTGCTACTACCAAGGAACTGCGTGGCCGTGGCTCATGGGGTTCTATCTGGAGGCATACCTGAAAGTTTACAAACGCAGCGGACTGACATACATAGAACGCCAGTTGATAGGCTTCGACGAGGAAATGTCATACCACTTCATAGGTACGCTGCCCGAACTGTTTGACGGAGACCCACCTTTCCACGGAAGAGGCGCGTTTGCCTTCGCCATGAGCGTGAGCGGCATTCTGCGGGCGGAAAGGCTGCTTGAGAAATACAACGAGAACAATCCGTATAAAGAGGAAACAATATGAAAGTTCTAATGTTTGGCTGGGAGTTTCCTCCCCATATCCTTGGCGGTCTTGGAACTGCGAGCTACGGAATAACCAAAGGACTTGCGGAACAAGGAGACATGGACATAACCCTGTGCCTCCCCAACCCGCACGGAGACGAAGACCGCTCTTTCCTCAACATTATACCGATGAACAACGTGCCTGTGGTATGGCGCGATGTCAACCGTGAATATGTTGAGCAACGGATAGGACACAGAATGTCGCCGGAGCTTTACTACGACCTGCGAAACCACATTTACGCAGACTTCAACTACCGCTACACCGATGACCTCGGCTGCATAAACTTCTCCGGGAGATACCCCGACAACCTTAACGAGGAAATAAACAACTATTCCATAGTGGCGGGAGTGATAGCGCGACAGCAGCAGTTCGACATCATACACGCGCACGACTGGCTCACATACCCTGCGGGAATACACGCAAAGCAGGTTTCGGGCAAGCCGCTGGTAATACACGTTCACGCAACCGATTTCGACCGCAGCAGGGGACACGTGAACCCAACCGTTTACGGAATCGAGAAAGACGGGATGGACCACGCCGACTGCATAATGTGCGTGAGCGAACTCACACGGCAGACGGTCATAAATCATTACCACCAGAACCCCGACAAATGCTTTGCCGTTCACAACGCGGTATATCCGCTCGAACCCGAAAAAGAGGAAATCATCGCCCACCGCCTTCCGCTCAAGGAACGCAAGGAGCGCATCGTAACCTTTCTCGGGAGAATCACCATGCAAAAAGGGCCGGAATATTTCGTGGAAGCGGCTGCGCTCGTGCTGCAACGCACACGCCACATCAGATTCTGCATGGCGGGGAGCGGGGACATGATGAACGCAATGATAGGACTCGCGGCACGCCGTGGCATAACCGACCGTTTTCATTTCCCCGGCTTCATGAAAGGCAACCAAGTTTACGAAGCATACAGCAAAAGCGATGTTTACGTAATGCCTTCCGTGTCGGAGCCTTTTGGAATATCGCCGCTCGAAGCCATGCAGTGCGGAGTGCCTTCGATAATAAGCAAACAATCCGGCTGCTCCGAAATTCTGAAAAACTGCATAAAGCTCGACTATTGGGACATCAACGCAATGGCCGACGCAATGTATTCAATCTGCACCAACAACGCACTTTACAAATACCTCAAGGACGAGGGCAAAAAGGAAGTTGACCAAATTACATGGGAAAAGGTGGGGCAGAAAATCCGGATACTATACGAACTTACATTTCACAGATACTACCACAACTGAAAAATAAGGAAACGACATGAAAACGATATGCCTGTACTTTGAAATACATCAGAACATACATCTGAAACGTTACCGTTTCTTCGACATCGGGACGGATCATTACTATTACGATGATTACGAGAACGCCCGCAGCATAACCGAGACCGCAGAGAAATCCTACATTCCCGCCCTTAAGGCACTCATAAGCATGGCGGAAAGCAACAAGCACTACTTCAAATGCGCCCTTTCGCTTTCGGGATGCGCCATAGAGCAGCTTGAGAGCCACGCGCCCGAAGTGCTCGACCTGATAAAAAGGCTTTACGACACCGGGTGCTGCGAGATTTTGGCGGAGCCGTATTCCCACGGGCTTTCATCCCTTGCCAACACAGAATGCTTCAAGGAAGACGTAAAATTGCTCTGCCGCAAGGTGAACTCCATTTTCGGGGCAACACCGAAAATATTCCGCAACTCATGCCTTATATACTCCGATGAAATCGGCGAGCTTGTGGCTGGCATGGGATTCAAGGGAATGCTTACCGAAGGGGCAAGGCACATTCTCGGCTGGAAAAGCCCGCACTTTGTTTACAACTGCTCAATAGCCCCCAAGCTGAAGCTTCTTTTGCGCGACCACCGCCTTTCCGAGGACATCAGCCTAAGGTTCAACAACTCCTCATGGAGCGAATACCCGCTCCTTGCCGACAAATACACGGACTGGATTGCCAAAATGCCCGAGGACGAGCAGGTGATAAACATTTTCATGGAACTTTGCGCCCTCGGGATATTCCAGCCGCTGTCCTCAAACATTCTTGAATTTTTCAAGGCCCTGCCCGAAGAGGCAAAAAAGCGCGGCATATCATTCTCCACACCTTCGGAAATATGCTCCAAGACCAAAAGCGCGGGAAGCCTCAGCGTTCCCTACCCCATTTCGTGGGTTGACGAGGAAAGGGACACCAGCGCATGGCTCGGCAACATCATGCAGCGCGAAGCATTCGAGAAGCTCTACAGCATCGCCGACCGTGTGAGGATATGCGACAACCGCCAGATAAAGCAGGACTGGAACTACCTGCAGGCCACAAACAACTTCCGCTTCATGAACACCAAGCCCAGCGCGGAGGGCGGCTATCGCGGAATATACGAAACGCCCGAGGACGCTTTCATCAACTACATGAACATACTCGGCGACTTCATGACAAGAGTTAACGACCTCTATCCCGACATCGACAACGAGGAACTTTCATCTCTCCTCACCTCAATAAGAAACCAGGAAGAGGAACTTGAGATGAAGGACAAGGAAATCGTGAAGCTCCATGCCATAATCGACAAACTGACACGCGAAAGCGGAAAAAGCGTCAAGAAAACAAGCAAGACAAAAGCCGGAGAAAAACCTGCAAAACAAACGAAGGGGAAAACGGCAACCGGCAAAACAAAGGCTTCCGCCCAAATCGGGAATAAATAAGATTCTGATTCCCAGAACTTTGCCCCACCTTGCGCAACCACACATAACTTTTTGTTGCTCAGACGGTTGCAAAGGCAAAAATTATGTCTGACGTAGGAAAAACTACATCAGACATAATTTTTTCCACATAGGACGTAGTTTTTTCTATGTCCCATATTGTTTTTGCTTCATTTCCTGCGACCCGTTTTATCCTTGCCATACTCCACACCCTTATTGCGCACTTTTGCCATTTTGCGGAATATTCGTACTTTTGCATTCCATTTCAGACGGCAGCCGTAAAAGCCGCCAGTTCCAACTCCAACAAAATTGCTGATGAGGGCATTCACACTAAAATCCAAACTATTTTACTCAATTAAAGATTACAACAAAAAAACATTCATGTCCGACCTCATGGCGGGCATCATCGTAGGCATAGTGGCTCTGCCGCTGGCAATAGCCTTTGGCATAGCTTCGGGCGTAACTCCCGAAAAAGGCATTATCACCGCCATTGTGGCGGGACTCGCCATTTCCGTGTTCGGCGGAAGCAAGGTGCAAATAGGCGGTCCCACAGGAGCGTTCATCATCATTATTTACGGCATTATACAAAAATACGGCATAGAGGGGCTTACCATAGCCACGCTCATGGCGGGGCTTTTCCTTGTGTTGTTCGGGCTTCTGCGCCTCGGTACTATCATAAAATACATTCCCTACCCCATTGTTGTGGGCTTTACCAGCGGAATAGCCGTAACCATTTTCACCACACAGATAAAGGATCTTTTCGGTCTCACCCTGCCGTCAAACCCTTCCGATTTCATCGAGAAATGGGGCGTATATCTGCAAAATTTCAACACCACCGACATTTGGTGCGCACTGACAGGCGTTGCGAGCATAGCCATAATAGCCATAACTCCAAAGTTCAGCAAAAAAATCCCCGGCTCGCTCATTGCGATAATTGTGATGACCATAGTGGCACTACTGCTCAAGAACTTTGCGGGCGTTTCCTCAATCGAGACCATAGGCGACCGCTTCGCCATAAGCAACGTGCTTCCCGCCGCACAAGTGCCCGACATTAATTGGGACACAATAAAAAGTCTTGTTTCGCCAGCCATGACCATCGCCATACTTGGGGCTATAGAATCCTTGCTTTCCGCTACGGTTGCAGACGGCGTAACAGGCGACCACCACGATTCAAACACCGAGCTTGTGGCGCAAGGTCTTGCCAACATAGCGTCCCCGCTTTTCGGCGGCATTCCCGCCACGGGGGCTATCGCACGCACCATGACCAACATCAACAACGGCGGCAAAACCCCGATAGCCGGAATTATACACGCCATCGTACTGCTGCTGATATTCCTTTTCCTCATGCCCTTGGCAAAATACATCCCAATGGCGTGCCTTGCCGGAGTGCTTGTGGTTGTAAGCTACGGAATGTGCGGCTGGCGTTCGTTCGTGGCGTTGATGAAAAACCCCAAGAGCGACGTTACCGTGCTGCTGATAACATTCTTCCTCACCATAATCTTCGACCTTACGGTTGCCATTGAGGTGGGGCTTATAATCGCCTGCCTGCTGTTCATGAAACGTATGGCTGAGACTACGGACGTGAAAGCAATCACCGACGAGATAGACCTTAACAAGGAATTCGACTTTCTCGCCACGGACCTCGACCACTACACCATACCCAAGGACGTGGAGGTGTACGAAATAAACGGCCCGTACTTCTTTGGCGCGGGCAACAAGTTCGAGGAAGTGATGGCGGCGTTCGGCGACCGTCCCAAAGTGCGCGTAATTCGTATGCGTAAAGTGCCGTTTGTTGACTCCACAGGCATACACAACCTCACCAATCTTTGCCTCATGAGCAAAAAGGAAGGCATACAGGTTGTGCTTTCGGGCGTGAGCGAAAAGGTAAACGCCCAGCTGGAACACGCAAAATTTTACGATCTGCTTGGAAAAGAGAACATCTGCGACCACATAAGCAAAGCCTTGAAGCGTGCAGAAGAAATAACCCAAGGAAAAAACTAAAAAACAAAACCATGTCTGATTTTTTAGAGTTAAGCAACAAGCGTTTTTCAGCGCGAAAATTCACCGGGCAGGCCGTAAGCCAAAGCGACCTCAACTATATTCTCAACGCCGTGCGCCTTGCGCCGTCGGCCTGCAACAGGCAGCCGTGGAAATTCATAGTTGTGGCCTCTGAAGAAAGCAAGTCCAAGCTCTGTGAGTGCTACGACCGCGAATGGTTCAAATCCGCGCCTTTATATATAATATGTATGAAGGACACCGCCGCAAACTGGGTGCGCCCTGACGACAAGAAGCCCCATGGCGACATAGATGTCGCCATTGCCACGGAACACCTGTGCCTTGCCGCCGCAGAGCGCGGTCTCGGAACTTGCTGGGTGTGCAACTACGACACGGAAAAAATCAGCCGCAACTTCCCCCGTCCCAATTTCGAGGCGGTTGCCATAATCCCAATAGGACACATAGCCGAAGACTGCCCGCACGGTGAGAAAAAACGCAAGGAACTTGGCGAGATTGCCGAAACCGTATAATCTTGCAATTGTTTTCTTCACAAAAACAATAAGCCAAAGGCGTTTTGCCACTTAAAATATGTATAATACGGCGTGTTTCCGCACAATAAAAATTAAAAACAGCTCCACAACGGCGGCATTCAGTTTTTTATTTATACTTTTGGCGTGATTAATAACGCATTAAAAACAGAAACAATGAAAAAGAACGCTTTATTGTTTGTACCGCTCATTGCGGCAGGTATTTTGATTAGCAGCTGCGCGAGCAAGAAAAGTTTGGAAAATTGCCAAAACGAAAATAAGGTACTGTCAACCAACTACCAGAACACAAAGGACAAGCTCGCCGATGTGCAGTCGCAACTGGCGGCAAGCAAGGCGCGTGTTTCGAGCTTGCAGGAGCAGCTTGCACAAGCCCGAGAAGACTACGCAAGGTTGCAGTCCTCGCTCGACAAGAGCCTCACGGCCGGCAGCCAGACAAACATGAACATCTCGAAGCTTGTTGACCAGATAAACGAGTCGAACCAGTACATACGCCATTTGGTGGAAGTGAAGAGCAAGAGCGACTCGCTTAACATGGTGCTGACAAACAACCTCACACGCTCCCTGTCGCAAAGCGAGCAAAAGGAGGTCAACGTACAGGTGCTTAAAGGCGTGGTTTACATTTCGCTCGCCGACAATATGCTCTACAAGAGCGGAAGCTACGAAATCAACGACCGTGCAGCCGAAACGCTGAGCAAAATCGCAAAAATCATCCAGGACTACAAGGACTACGATGTGCTTGTGGAGGGAAACACCGACAATGTGCCCATAAGCCGCCAGAACATACGCAACAACTGGGATTTGAGCTGCCTCAGGGCATCAAGCGTGGTGCAATACCTGCAAAACAACTACGGCATCGACCCCAAGCGTCTCACCGCCGGAGGACGCGGAGAGTACAACCCGCTGACGGCAAACGACAGCGAGCTTGGCAAACAGCGCAACCGCCGCACGCAGATTATTATCACCCCGAAACTCGACCAGTTCATGGATCTCATAGACAAAGCCCCCACAGAAGGCAACAACGACTAAAGAAACTTGTTCATACGATACACGAAAACAGTCCGGCGATTATTGCCGGACTGTTTTGTTTGAAAGAAAAAAAAACTATGTCTGATGTAGAAAAAACTACATCGGACGTAGAAAAAATTATATCAGACCTTTTTCCGCCCATTACAACACACAGAAAAGCAAGCTGTTAGTGCGGGATGAAAACTAGTTTAATTTTTGCAGGATGAAACCGCTTAGAAGGGACGGAATAGTTTATATTTGCTTTCAAAAACAAGTGGGCTTTAGTCTGCGAGTTTGCTCTTTTTTTTTAACTTTGTAGTCGCAACAAGTTACCTGCAAGCCAATGAAGTTCAGAACCGATTTGCAAATTCCCAAAGCCGCATTCTCCCTTGAAGCCGGGGACGGCATCTTACTGTTAGGTTCATGCTTCTCTGACGAAGTGGGACGCAAGCTACAGGATAACCGTTTCAACTGCATTTGCAATCCGTTCGGGGTGCTCTACAACCCGCTATCCATCCTTAACAGCCTGCAAACAATCACCGATGCCATTGAAAACGGCGGAAATCCCGACAAGAATGTAATAAGAAGCCGGCTTTTCAAAAGCAATGGCTTATGGTATAGCTGGCTCCATTCCACAAACTTTTTTGCTTCTGAAAAAAAGGAATTGGAAGCAAACATAGCCGAATCGCTAAGGCAAACAGCAGGAACGCTGAAATGCGCCAAACTTCTTATCATCACGTTCGGCACAAACCGCGTTTATTTCCGAAACACTGCTGGCGAAAAGTTTGCCGTGGCAAATTGCCACAAACAACCCGCCGCTGATTTCAAGACATTGGATTTGGGCATAGATGAAATCATGTCGGCATATTGCCATACGCTTGAACAATTGTTCGCGCTCAACCCGAAGCTAAACGTTGTGTTCACCGTAAGCCCTTACAGGTACATAAAATACGGTCTGCACGGTTCAAACCTCGGAAAGGCGGTACTCATGCTTGCCGTGGACGGAATTGTGAACCGTTTCCCCGGCAAATGCGGCTACTTCCCCTCATTTGAAATTCTGAACGACGAACTGCGCGACTACCGTTTCTACGCAGAAGACATGGTGCACCCCTCCAAACAGGCAGTGGACTATATCTATGAAAGATTTGCGGAATACGCATTCAGCGCAAAAGCAATGGGGTTTGCAAAGCAATGGGGCGCAGTTGCCAAACTTCTGCTCCACAAGCCGCAGTTTCCGCAAAGCAGCCAATACAGGGCGTTAATGGTCTCCGCCAAAGAGAAACTCGCCCAACTTGAAAAAGAATACCCCCAAGTCAGGTTTGACAAAGACTTGGAAAAAATAAACGAAATCCTCACCCAAACGCAATGAACGACGGAAAGATGAAATACAAGATAGAAGAAATAGTTGCGCTGACAGGCGCACACCGCTACGGACACACTGAAACCGAAGTGGAGTGGCTGCTTACCGACAGCCGTTCGCTTGTTTACCCGGAAACATCATTGTTCTTCGCCATAAAGACATCCTCGGGAGACGGACACGACTTCATTCCCGAACTGTATATGCGCGGTGTCCGCAACTTTGTTGTAACCACACTGCCACAGGATTGGGAAACGGCATATTCCGATGCAAATTTCCTGCAAATACCCTCGGCGTTAAAAGCATTGCAACGCCTCGCCGAACGCCACCGCGAACAATACGGCATTCCTGTCATAGGCATCACGGGAAGCAACGGCAAAACAATGGTAAAGGAATGGCTGAACCAACTTCTGTCCCCGACAACAAGAATAACCCGTTCCCCGCGCAGCTACAACTCGCAAATTGGCGTTCCTTTGTCCGTATGGCTTTTGGACGAGACCACGCAGCTCGGAATATTTGAAGCCGGAATTTCCCGGCCCGGTGAAATGGAGGCCCTGCGCGACATCGTGCAGCCTACGATAGGCGTCATGGTGAGTTTGGGAAGCGCACACCAGGAAAATTTCCGCAACATCGAGGAAAAGTGCCGCGAAAAACTGCGCCTGTTCAAGGACTGCGAAATTCTCGTATATTGCTCCGATGACAAAATCATTGACCGCTGCGTAAAATTGGGCAAAATTTCCCACCGTCTTTTTGCATGGTCGAAAACAGACCGCGAAGCCACATTGTTCATAAGCGGCATCAGCAAAAAAGACAACGGGACGGAGATAGAATACACATACAACGGCTGCCCGGGGAGATACTCAATTCCTTTCATTGACGACGCATCCGTAAACGACAGCATTCATTGCCTCGCCATCTGCCTTTATTTGAAAAAATCCCCGGATGAAATAGCAAAAGGAATGGGACGCCTCGAGCCGCTGGCAATGCGCATGGAGGTTACGCAGGGAATAAACCACTGCACAATAATAAACGACTCATACAACTCGGACGTAAATTCGCTCGACATTGCCCTTGACTTCCTCAACCGGCGCAGCGCAAAAGCCAACAGCCGCCAAATTGTAATATTAAGCGACATTCTGCAAAGCGGAATGGAAAGCGGGGAACTTTACGCCAAGGTGGCAGAAATGGTGAACTCGCGCAAACCGCAATTGTTTATCGGCGTGGGGAAAGAGATTGGCGAAAATGCAGAATGTTTCAAGGTAAACTCCATGTTCTTCAAAACAACCGAAGAACTGACAGAAAGCGGAGTTCTGGAAAACCTCAACGGAGACACAGTGCTGCTGAAAGGGGCGAGGAAGTTCGGCTTTGAAAGAATTTACGACCTGCTCACAAAAAAAGTTCACGAGACGACACTGAACGTGAACCTCGGCGCAATAGTTGAAAACCTCAACCATTACCGCTCATTCATGAAGCACGGCACAAAGATAGTTTGCATGGTGAAGGCCTCGGCATACGGCAGCGGCGCACTTGAGGTTTCACGCACGCTTCAGGAACATGGCGTGGACTATCTCGCAGTGGCAGTTGCCGACGAGGGAGTTGCGCTGCGCAACGCAGGAATTACGGCGAATATAATGGTGATGAACCCGGAAATGACCGCATTCCGCACAATGCTGCAATACAATCTCGAACCCGAGATTTACAGTTTCAGGATTCTTGACGCGATGATAAAGGAAACAAAACGCGAGGGAGTCACCCACTACCCCATTCACGTGAAAATAGACTCGGGGATGCACCGTTTGGGTTTTCTGCCAGAGGAAATTGACGAACTTATATCATGTTTGAAAGCACAAAACGCCGTAGTGCCACGCTCGGTGTTCTCGCATTTTGTGGGAAGCGACGGCGAGAAATTCAACGATTTCACAAAACACCAGTTTGAAACCTACGGCAAAGCCAGCCTGAAGTTGCAGAAAGCCTTTCCCGACAAAATCCTGCGACACATCTGCAACACTGCGGGCATAGAACGTTTCCCCGAATACCACCTTGACATGGTGAGGCTCGGACTTGGGCTGTATGGCATCGACCCATTTACAAACAAGACCATACACAATGTGGCTGCATTGCGCACAACGATACTCCAAATCCACAACGTAAGGAAAGAGGACACGGTTGGGTATTCGCGCAAAGGACTGCTGACACGCGACAGCAGGATTGCCGCCATTCCAATAGGATATGCCGACGGACTTGACCGACATCTTGGATGCGGCAACGGATATTGCCTTGTCAACGGCGAAAAAGCCCCCTACGTAGGCAACATCTGCATGGACGTGGCGATGATTGACGTTACCGGCATACCATGCAAAGAGGGCGACAGCGTTGAGATTTTCGGCGACAACCTGCCTGTTACCGTTCTAAGTGATACTTTGGGGACAATTCCCTACGAAATACTCACCTCTGTCAGCGAACGTGTGAAAAGGGTTTACTACAAGGAATAATTTCCTGCAATTAACAAAAAAGGCACTTCCCAACCAAGAAGTGCCTTTTTTGCTTTCCCTGTCCCGAGAGGCTATTGCCAGCTTTTTATCGAGCATTCGCTCTCCACCTTGTATTCAGTCTTGTCGGGGAGGTTTGGGAAAAAATCCATGCCCATTATTTCCTCCACCTCGTCAACGGTCATTGCCGAAGCGTTCATGTTCTGTTTCGATGCATTGTTCTTCATAACAAAACCTATCGCCTGTGGTGTGCCGTTATTCACTCCATACACGCATTTGAAAAAGGCATCCGGCACAGGTATCACAAGGTTCTTGCCAATGCTTTTGTGTTTGCCTTTATAGAATATCGGGCCGCAAACGATGTACACTTCCCCGAACTTTTCCGCCCAACGGCGGCACGCCTTTTCAAGTTTGCTCCATGCGCCGGCGTTAAGCTCATGCGTCTGCGGGCAAATGTTGCTCATGTAAAAGCACTCCCTCATCGCCTGTGCGTCAAACTTCATGTCGGCCGCAGGAGCCATGTGCCCACGGTCATATCCGCTGTAACTGTAATCACTCGGTTCAACCCTGTGTGGCAACGGTATGTCGGTATCGGCAAGAAATTCATCGCGCCGCCTTATATTGCCATCGGTTTCGCTGCCTTCCAAACACCACGCCACCCAATTGGGCTGGTTTGTCTCGCGGTTGAAAGAGAGCGTATAAGCCATGCGCTTGAGCAGACGCTCTGGCGTGCCGTGCAATTTTGCAGGAACTTCAATGAGACGCTTGTCCTTTTGCCTTGCTTTTTCCTTGTTCTTCCGGGAAGCCGTCTTTGCATTGCCGTTGTCCTTACAGGCATCTTTTTGCACCACAGTGCGCCCCACACTTTTTGAGACCGTTATTTCACCGCCGTTATTGCCGCAAATCTTAATGCAGCCAAGAACCGCCAAACCGGCAAGGCAGCCAACTATTCCCCTTATTTTCATTTTTACCGGAAGTTTATCGTCAGGCCCATTGAAAGCGTCTCCTGAATATTGAACAGCTCACGCTTGCCTTTCACAAAGCGGTTGTCGTTGAAGGTGGGGAACAAATACAGGGAACTCGTCAGATACTTGTTTATGGTAAAGTTCGTTGTGCTGCTCCAACGCGCCTCCACACGGTGATAATCCGAATAGTAATATATGTTGCCCCGCGTGCTGATGTTCTTCGAGATGTTCCAAGTATAATTCAGATTTGCAGAAGGGCCGAACGAATTATAGGCATGGTGTTTCCCGGGTATGCCCTTGCTGTTTCGCAGCGCCTTGCGGTCGCAATATATCGCGTTGTATGAAAGCGGAGACAATGTTATGTCAAAATGAAACACGTTGGCGCGTTTCTTTGTCTTAAAGTCAATGCTGTATTTCATACCCAACGCAAAGTTGCTTGTAAGCGGAGAAAGGAAATCTTCAGTCACATAGTCGCTGTTGCTCGCGTATTTTGGATAAAGGTGTGTCCACGACACCACCCTGAACGTATATTCCCAATGCTTTACAGCTCTCAAAGCGAACTCATTGGTCATTTCCAAGCGGTTGTCGCTCGTTATGTATTTGTGCTTTTTGTCCTTGCTTTGGCTTGTGAAGCCCAAACGTGCCTTTACATTGTTTTTCTGGCTGAATCCCCGCGAATTGTCGTAATTTACGTTGAACTCCGTCTCCACTCTGAACGTGTTGTTATTCTGCACCCCCTTTGAGGAGAAATAGTTCTGCCCCATGCTGTAATAAAGCCTGCCGTTGAACGTCCAAAAGTTCGGACGGCGCGTAACAACCTTATACGAGGCATCCTCTATTCCGAGATCTATTTTCTCCTCCCTTTGCGGTGTTATGTGCGTTACCTCCTTCACGGGGCTTTCGATTATCTCCTTTCTTATTCCCGCCGCGTTGTCAATGTCCTTTTGGGTTGTTCCCACAAGCCACGGCACATTGGTGTACGCCCACATCATCGTGTTGAGCATACTCTGCTCCACGCTGTCGCCAAACTGCGTGTTTGCCGGCGGCAGCAAAGGTGCAGCCACCCCGAGACGCGCCGGTTTCCAGTCGCACTTCATGACATCCTTCACCGGGGAGTTGTAGAGCGTGGGGTGAAGCAGCAAAGGATAATAGTAAGGGTTATTGAGCACTGTCTCCTCCTGCCTTGCCGCTCTGGCTGCGGAATCGACCGCCACCACAACCGCCATGGTGTCAATATATTTGCTGACCACCGTTTCGTTGTACGTTGGCTTCACTTCCTTGTCCCTCAAATGGCGCGGCAACACCTGCGCCCAAGCGCAAGCCGCAATTAAAACAGATGCGATTATAGTAAGAACCGTTCGTCTCATTGCTGTCAAAAAAATACGTTTGGGCAAAGTTAAACCAAATTATCCAAGTCCGCAATATTTGGACGCGCAAATTCCACTGGCATCAAACAAAAGTTTGCCGGCAAAACAGAAAAACCCCCGCGATTACAAACATGGCGGGAAAACACCCCGAACCCTTAAAAACCACATCGGATATGGGAAAAACTACGTCCGATGTAAAAAAAATTATATCTGACATAATTCAAACTACATCAGACCTTTTTTTTACGCCTTACAATCCGCAGAAAAACAGATGCTTATACTGGCATATCTGTTTCACTTTATTCTTCTATGCTTCAAAAATTTACGCAGTTTGTCGGCGCATCGTGGGATTTTTCACCCTTATACCCGATCTGAAATACCGGCATTCAACAAAAACAGCCGTTTCTTTCGGTATTACCGTCCTTGTTTTTTGGCTTCAGTCCTTTTCACCATAGTCAATCCCGCGAAAAAGGCGGCATATACCACAACGTCGATTGCCAAAATGGCTGTAAAGCCTACCCCACCCTCATAAAGGGCGGCGTTCATGAAACAGAACAACGCAAAAAACGAAAGAATAATGGCAAGAGCCTGATGCTGCGTGAAGCCCGCCCCCATTATCAAATGGTGTATGTGCGTCTTGTCTGCGTCAAAAACAGAACGGTGGTGCGCTATCCTGCCAAAAGCCACGCGGGCAAGGTCGAAAGTGGGGATTATCAAAATTGTATATGACCACAACAGTGCGTCCCCCCTGTATGGCAGCACATTCGGATTGTACATCGCGAATTTCAGCGCGAGATAGGCTATGGCGTAACCGAGTATCAGACTTCCCGAATCGCCCATGAAGGTCTTTGTGCCTTTCTCCACTTTTCCGAACACGTTGTAATAGAAAAACGAGGCGAGCGTACCCATCAGCGTGCACGCCATTATAGAATAAACAGATGGGGCAATCTTCCAAAACAGCCACGCAAACACCCCTATTATCAGAAAGCACAGCCCCGAGGCGAGACCGTCAATACCGTCGATGAGATTAACGGCGTTCACCACCACCAGCACGAGGAAAACCGTGAGGGGATAGCTCACCACCGCAGGAATGGCGTATATGCCGAACAGCCCGTAAAGGTTGTTGAGATAAAGCCCGCACGCGGGGAAGAAACAGGCGGCCACCGTCTGAACAAGAAACTTGCGGCTTGCCCTGACACCGATAATGTCGTCAACCACCCCTATTATATATATGATGAAAACTCCCGCAATAAGCACAAACGAGGAAATCTGCATCAGTTTGCTTTCTGACGACACAAAAATATAGGCCATCAGCGACGGAATCATCCCGACAAGCATTGCCGGCATAAATAAAGTCCCGCCCAAGCGCGGCACGGCGCAATGGTGTATTTTACGTGCGTTCGGCATATCGTAGAGATGCTTCTCCTTACAGAACCTCAGCACATGGGGCATGAGGAAAAACGTGAACAGCAAGCTCACCACGAAGCCTATTATCATATATAAGAGCATATCCAAAACTTTCTATGTTTTTATTAAAGAACGGCTGCTTTCAAGGCATATTGTAAAACTTTTCACCTTTGTAAGGGAATATTTGCCAAAGCGTCAAATCTGCAATTTATTTCAAGCATTTTTTGCGGAAGGCGGCAATATGTCAGCCTCAAAAGCCTCTCGGGAATGTGGCGGTAGAAAGCGTAAGCCATTGGTCCTGCTATGGCGGCGAGCGTGTCGGCATCCCCGCCCATGGAAATGGCTTTCTTTATGCAGTCCTCATAATCCGCCGACTCAAGAAAGGCGAGCAGGGCTACGGGGACGGTTTTTTGACAGGTTTCATTAAATTCGTAATCCGCGCGCAGCCCATCTATGGTGCAGTCTGCCCATTCGGGATAATAATGCTCCAATACGTTTTTGCGCACATAGCCTTTGTCTTTGCCGTGCAGCAAATGGTATATCGCCAAAGCCGTTGCAACCGCACCCTTAATGCCTTCGGGATGGTTGTGGGTGCAAGCCGCCGTCTTTTCCGCCAGATACGCGCATTCCTCCTCGCCTTTGGCAAGAAAACCGGCGGCACTGCAACGCATCGCGGAACCGTTGCCATAACTTCCGTAAGGTTTGGGCGTTGGATTGAAAAGCCAATTCATAAAGCCCGTGCCATAGCCGCGAAACATATCCTCTTTGCAAAAATTCTGCAAATACAGCGGCATATCCCCACCGTCCATCAATGCCTTTGCCACGGCGAATGTGCATACGGTGTCGTCCGTGTAATCGGAGTTTTCATTGGTAATGTCGAGCCTGTCATAGTCCTTGCAAGGGGCGAACTCGTATGACGAGCCGCAAATGTCCCCCACGGCAGCCCCAAGCAGCAAGTTTGTCAAATGTTTTGTGCGGCTGAAGCCTGTCATGGCCAGAGCCTTGTCCAAAATCTGTTCGTGGTCAAAAGCCAAAGGCGGGAGTTCGGAAAGTTTGCACCACGCTGCACAGTGCGCATCGTCGCCGCCTTTCACTTCGCAAAGGCTTTCGCCGAAAACTACAGCGCAAAACGCCACGGTAACAACCCGCTCACGCGGGTCGCGGTCAACCGTGGAAAAAACGCCGACCTCTTTCCAGTTGTTGATTTCAAGACCTGTCTCCTCCAACAACTCACGTGATGCGCACTGCCCTGCGGTTTCGTCAATGTTCATAAAGCCTCCGGGAAAAGCCCACCTGCCTTTGCACGGCTCGCTGGCACGCTCAATCAAAAGCAGCTTCGGTTCGCCCGAAAAATCCACGCTGAAAACCACACAATCCGCCGTCATGGCAGGATGAGGATACTTGTATCCGTACATATTACTATTGGTGTTGAAGCCGCAAAAGGTCGTTCACCGTTTTTACGGGATTAAACGTTGAAAGCGGCACTTCTACAAAAACCGTATTCCAGTCGCTCATTCCGCCATTCCAAAGTCCGGGCAGTTCAAGCGCCTTGAGTTCCTTGCCATCTTTTGACTTGTGGGAAATAAATCCCGCCGTATGGTCAACATAATTGCGCAAGTCAAACTTTCCGCCTTTGTAATCCTTCACGCCACAAACCAGGTCCACAGGATTGAAGTAAGAGCCGTTCTCAAACATATTGCGGCTCTTTTCGTCTGCGATGTCTATCTGCGAGCTTTCGAGTATCTGGGGAGAAATACTGCCATCGCTATTATAAACAAGGAACGGGCCTCCGCCGGCTTCGCCCACATTTCTCACCATGCCGCATACGCGCAGCGGACGGTTGAACTTGCAATAAAGATAGTCGGCAAGTTCAAGGCTGCTCTCAAATTCCACACCGGGACGGATTGTGCAAAGTTCCGTTTCGAGGAAGCTTTTCATTTCATTGAGCGTTTCGTCGTCGGGCAGACCGCTTTCAAGTTCCTCCAGATAGGCGAACAATTGTTTTTGAACCGATACCAGTTTGCCGGCAAGCAGCTTCTTGTAGTTTACGGTGTCGGGCATCAGCCTTTCGGGAACTATGTTGTCTATATTCTTAACAAATATGATGTCCGCGTCAATATCGTTCAAATTCTCTATAAGCGCGCCGTGTCCTCCGGGGCGGAACAGTATTGAACCGTCAGCATTCCTGAACGGTTTGTTGTCGGGAGTAGCCGCAACGGTATCGGTCTTGGGTTTTTGTTCCGAAAGACTTACATTAAACTTGCAGCCGGTTTTCTGCTCCATAACGGGAACTTTCTCGGAAAGGAGCTTTTCAAAAAGCCCCCTGTGCTCCGGTGAAATCGTGAAATGCAAATTCACCTCCCCATTGTCCTGCGCCGCCGTCAGCATTCCCTCAAGCAAATGTTCCTCCACGGGAGTGCGTGCGCCGTCATCGTAACTGTGGAAAAGCAGCAAGCCTTTGGGCTTTTTGCCATAGTTCAGCCCCTGCTCCCCGAGCATTGCCGCCACCATGTCCTTGCACCTGCCTGTTTTCACGAGTGCCGGTATATCCTTGCCATACAGCTTGCGACAAACGGAGTCAAGCGCCTCGCAAAATGCGAAATGACTTATGTTGCCGAAGAATTTTTTCTCAAAGTCAGTCTTTGGCTCATCGTATCCCGCGTCAAGAAACGCGAACATATTCTTGAACATACGGCTTGCCGCGCCCGAAGCGGGAACAAACTTCACAAGCTTTGCCTTGCCAATCCTGCAATAATTGTCCCATTCCTCCACATAGGCAAGCCGCCGGCTTTCGTCGTATTTGGAAACTCCCTTTTCCGCCGATGCCGCAGCATACAGTTTCTTGAAAGGGAAACCCGTCTTGAACAAGCCAAGCTGCCTTTCAACCATTTTCCCGTCAATTCCCTTTTGGGCGAATTGTTTTCTGTCTTCTTCCGTAAACATATTGAAATGTTTTTATTAGCAATTGTTTTTCACCGCGTGAACACTATCCGGCGCGAAAAAGCCGGTTTTGCCGCCATATTCACTTTCGGAGACATCAAATGGTATATCGGGGACAATTCCACGCCGCTCTTTTTCCCTTTGAAAGCATCTTTCACACTGCCGTCAAATTCTTCGCCATAGGCAACGTTGCCATTTTCCCCGACTGTGCAGCCAAGCACCAACGGACCATACATTACCCTGAAATCACCTGCATTGCTGTTTTCGGCATTCAGCATTCCCACGAAATGCGGCGCCATTTGAAAAGATACTGCAACATCATCGCCAGCCTTGAAACGCCGCGTGATTTTCGCAAGTCCGTCCGCCTCGGAATATTTTACGTTCTTGCCGTTCACTTTCACGACATACTCCTTCATCCACGAAGCCTTCTCCAACGCGAGTGTGATTTTTTTGCGAGGTGCAGCCTTAATCTTAACCGACACTCCGCTGCCAAAAGGATACGCTGTTGTCATATCCATCCAAACATCGCCCCCTGCAATTTTTTCATACACATTTACATCCCTGAAAAACGGAAGTGCGAGTTCGTTGTCCTTTTTGAAAGCCGTGAATTCGGCTGCGCGTCCAAGCCCTTCGCCTCCGCGCATCGTGCAGCACCAGTGAGCCTCGTCGCAGTTCATTGTTACGGAGTGCGTGTTGTTCGCCTTGCCCGGGCTGTTCTCCAAGCCGAAGCCGCCGTTGCTCCTCTGTGCAAGGCAAATGGCGTTATAGTATATGCGCTCTGCGTCATCGCGGTATTCCGCCTTGCCCGTATGCTGCCAAAGTTGCGAAGCCACGATAAAGGCGTCCACTATGGCGCAGGGCTCTGTCCATGTGTCGTAGCGACAGAACCAGTTGTAGTTTCCATACAGCTCGGTCATGCCGTATTTGCGGTAAACGTCCCACCGTTTCTCCACTTCTTTCACATACTCCGGCTTCCCGCTTATGTCGGCATACCTTATCAGCCCCCTCATCGCCGTAAGCGAGGCATGGGTCTGCGCCTTAATGCCGGTAAGGTCAACTTTCAGGAACAAATCCACAAGCTTTTCCGCAACCGGGTGCAGCTTCTCGTCCTGCGTTACTTGCAAGGCGTGGAGCATGCCCTCCATCCCTATGAACACACAGCCAATGTCGGTTGACAAACGCCAATGCCCGATTATCTGGGACAAACTTCCCGAAGCCGCCCCCACTCCCTTTTTGCGGCTTTCGGGCGAAATGGGGTAAGCGTCATAATATTTTTCGCCGCCTGTAAAGAGATTGTCGGCCATTCTGCTGATAACCGGCAAAAGGCCGGCGTCTTTCTTCCAAAGATAATACTCGCACAGCCCGCGAAGCATCCAACCGTTTCCCGAAAGCTGCTGCTCGTCAACAGAGTCCCTGTGAATGGTGCCCATATATCCAAGCTCGTTGAGATTTGCCGGCACACGCCTTATTATTTCGTCAAGATACAGCGGTGCCCTGCTCGTAGCACAGGCATCCATTACAAGTCCCAGAATTGTGCGCCCCTCGGTGTCGCCCGGCCAATAGCCTGACTGTTCTTCGGTAAGGAATACATTGTCGGGCTGGTATTTTGTTTCTTCCAGACGGTTGAAGTTACGCATAAGCCGCTCCCGCAACTCGCCTCCCACCTTTATATTCTCAAAACTTACGGTACTGTATTTTGAAACTCTTTCTCCCTTGGGGCGGTTTTCGGCATTGGCGCAAAAAGTGAGCGACAAGGCAAGTATCGCACCCAGTAAAATCTTATTCTTTGGCATTTTATTTTATGAGTATTTTATTTGCAAATATAAACTTTTCCGTGCGATTTCCGTCCTCTTCAAGCCGCTTTATTTCGCATCGCATTAACAGTTTGCTTCTCTGTGTGTTGCAAGGGGCTAAAAAAGGTCTGATATAATTTTTCCTACGTCTGATGTAGTTTTTTCTACATCGGACATAGTTTTTCTTATTTCAAATATGGTCTTTCATACGTTCATCGGTGCATGATTAAACCCCGAAATGCAACACTCCGCAGTGTGTCTGCAAACCGCGTTATCCCACCTCTGCTTTCTGTAGTCCGTTATCATCGGCTCACATTAATACAGCAAAACAAAAACCGGGCAGGAAAGCGCAACCTGCGCGTTTCCTGCCCGGTGAGGCGTTGCAGGGGTTTCCCGCAATAACCGTTTGTCAAAAATCAGAATTCCAAGTCCACGTCTTTAAGTTCGTGCCAAGGCAGTCCCTGCCTGTTAAGCTGCTCCATGAACGGATCGGGGTCAAACTCTTCCACGTTCCAGACACCCGGACGTTCCCATACGCCCTTCAGGAACATCATTGCGCCAATCATTGCCGGCACGCCGGTAGTGTATGACACACCCTGCATTCCCGTTTCATTGTAGGCAGCCTGGTGGGAGCAGTTGTTATATATATAATATGTATGCTCTTTGCCGTCTTTAAGCCCCTTTATGCGGCATCCGATAGACGTTTCGCCGTCATAGTTTGCCCCGAGATCCTGCGGATTGGGAAGCACTGCCTTCAGGAACTGAAGCGGAACGATTTCCTGCCCGTTATAGTTTATTGGCTTTATCGAAGCCATACCTATGTCCTGAATCACGCGCAAATGAGTGAGATATTCCTGCCCGAAAGTCATCCAAAATCTTCCGCGCTTTATTGTGGGATAGTTCTTCACAAGGCTCTCAAGCTCCTCGTGGTGTAGGAGGTAGCTTTCCTTGGGGCCGATGTTGGGATAGTTGAGCGTCTTGTGTATTTCAAGAGGCTCGGTCTCCACCCATTTGCCGTTTTCCCAATAAAGGCCTTTCTGCGTTATTTCGCGGATGTTTATTTCGGGGTTGAAATTGGTTGCGAAAGCCTTGTGGTGGTTTCCCGCGTTGCAGTCAACAATGTCGAGATACTGTATCTCGTCAAACACGTGCTTGGCTGCGTATGCCGTGAAAATGCTCGTAACTCCCGGATCGAAACCGCAGCCGAGAATAGCCGTAAGTCCGGCTTTCTCAAAACGGTCGCGGTATGCCCACTGCCAACTGTACTCAAAGTGCGCCTCGTCACGCGGCTCATAGTTCGCAGTGTCGAGATAGCTTGCCCCTGCACGCAGACAGGCGTTCATTATAGTCAGATCCTGATAGGGCAAAGCAAGGTTCATCACAATTTCGGGCTTGTACGACTCCAGCAATTTTGTGAGAGCCTCCTCGTCATCGGCATCAATCTGGGCTGTTTGGAAATTGCAGCCTTTTATTGACTTTACAATGGCGTCACATTTCGATTTCGTGCGGCTTGCAATCATCACGTCCGTAAAGACATCGGGATTCATAGCCAATTTGTGTATGGCGACAGTGGCCACGCCCCCTGCACCAATAACTAAAACCTTTCCCATGATTTAATTGTTTATTATCGTATTTTTTAGAGTTTACATTTCATCTTCAACAGGCGTTCCGTTGCTTTCTATCTCGCTGTCGGTAACACCCAAGGCATAGCTTATGGAACAGCTAAGGTATTCCTGCCCGAAACCTCCGCCGCGCAAGGCATCCATGGCAAGCACCGTGGAGCGCAGACGGCGTTGCTCCGAAAGAACACGTGCGGCGTATTGGCAGATGTCCCCGCCCGGAACGCACACAATATCCTCAAGCTCCGGCTGATTGCCAAGAAGATTTTCAAGCGTGTCCATAAATGCGTGTCCGGCACAGCCCTCGTATTCCGCAAAGTCCACACGGAAATTCAGGCCTTCATACGCGAAATCCGCTTTCTGCCCAACGGCGATGTCCTTGAAGTCCAAATTACGGAAAGCTCCCGCCGACTTTTCCTTAAGAAACACGGCATACACCTCATCGGAAGAGACGGCAAATTTTCCGTCGCACGCCGCAGCGTAAAGCCACTTCTTAATGTCAACGTCAGGTATCCTGCGGTTGAGCATTCTCTCGAAATTGACTATAATGTCAAACGCCACCTCGCTTAAAGCGACGGTATCGACAAGTATAACCCTTTTTATGTTTTTGCTGTCCATTTTCTTGTAAATTAAAGGAACGGTTCGAGGAAATGAAACAGCCAGCCCTGGAAATTCTTCCAGCCCGGACGCTTGTACCAATAGTCGTCTGTCAGCGGCACGCAGTTTTCGCGTTTGTCCTTCTCAAAAATCGAACGCAATTCCGAAGTGGTGCATTCGTCCAGAACCAAAAGGTTGCATTCAAAGTCATACGACAGACTACGCGCATTAAGGTTGGCAGAACCAAGGTAGCTGTAAAGCCCGTCAACCGTCATTATCTTGGAATGATGAAAGCCACCGCGATAATAATATACCTTTGCGCCCTTTTTCTGCAACTTGCGTGCGTTATAATCCACCACCCTTGGCGTTATAGGGATGTCGCTGTTTTCCGAAACCATTATTTCCAGTTCCACCCCGCGCTTGATGGCTTTTTTCAGAGCCTTGCGCAATTTGCGGTTCAACGTGAAGTAAGGGTTCACAATCTCAATGTTGTTTTGCGCGGAATTTATCGCGTGCAAAAAAGCCTCCCTTATAATCTTCGGGCTTCTTCGCGGTTCGCGGTTAACCACGGCAATAGCCTTTTGGCCATTGTTTCCGCAAGTGTCCATTTTCAATCCGGAAAGAGCCGTGTCGCCTTGCGCTATGGCGGGCGGGTAATATTCGTTGCCGCAAACGTTTTGTCTGGCGGTCTTGTTCCACATCCTGAGAAATATGTTCTGGAAGTCGCCAACCACGTCCCCTTCCACCCTCATGTGCATATCGCGCCAATTGCCCACTTGTTTGGTGCCATTTATATAATAATCGGCCACGTTCATGCCGCCTGTATATGCAATTTTGCCGTCAATGACAACAATCTTCCTGTGGTCGCGGTGCAGGGCATAGTCAACCCACGGAAACCGCATGGGATAGTATTCGTAAATCTCCAGACCGCCAGCCCGGAGTTCCCGAAGCTCATCCTTTTTTATTGGTTTGTTGTTCGAGGCATTGCCGAAAGCGTCGTAGAGCACACGCACCTTCACGCCTTCGGCCGCCTTTCGCTTCAAAAGCTCAAACAATGCGCCGGCGATGGAGTCGTTGCGGAAATTGAAATACTCAAGATGCACGGAGTGCCGCGCTTTCCCTATGGCGGCAAACATATCCTCGAACTTTTCCTTTCCCGACGTAAGCAAAACAAGGCTGTTGTTGTGGGAAATGTTCACCTTCTCGCTTTCAATATACCGCGCTATGACGGAATCGGAACGGTCTGCGGTCTGCGCAAAGGCACACACCGAAAAAAACAACAGAACAAAGACAGCCGACAGTTTTCTCACTTTTCCTTTGGCTAAATCATTGTTCTGAAAGAGTCCACAATGCCAAGCAGCCTCCCCGCCTCGTCAACAACAAGCACCGCATGGATTTTCCTGTCCTGCATTATCTTTTCCACAACGCTTATCTTTGTGTCAGGACTTATTGTTACAGGAGTCTTGGTCATTATGTCTTTCACCGAAAGCGTGAAGAACCTGTTTTGCGAGCTTTCCATTGCCCGCCTCACGTCCCCGTCGGTTATTATGCCAGCCACCTTCCCTTCATCGTCGTTTATTACGCAAAGTCCGAGACGCCCTTTGCTCACTTGGGTAACAGCATCACCAAGAAGCGTGTCGGGAGAAACTACAGGCAGGTTTTCCTTCAGCATAACATTGCGCGCCTTTGTGAGCAAACGTTTTCCGAGGCTGCCCCCGGGGTGAAACCTTGCAAAGTCCTGCGCCTTGAAGTCCCTTGCCTTCATCAGCGCACATGCAAGAGCGTCGCCCATTGCAAGCGTTGCCGTTGTGGACGTGGTGGGGGCAAGTCCGAGCGGTTCAGCCTCCTGCTTCACCGGCACTGTGATGTGAACTGTTGAGTTTTGGGCAAGGAGCGACTGCGGGTTGTTGCTTATGCCTATGATCGGGATTTTCTTTTCGTGGAAATACGGCAGAATGCGCAGCAGTTCGTCAGTCTGCCCGCTGTTTGAGATTGCAAGCACAATGTCGTCAGAGCCGCAAACTCCCAAATCGCCGTGATAGGCGTCGAGAGGGTTCATGTAAAAGCTCGGTGTCCCCGTGCTCGAAAGGGTGGCTGCCATTTTAGCGCCGATATGCCCGCTCTTCCCCACTCCCGTAACAACAAGCTTTCCCTTGCACGAGAGTATGAGGTTGGCCGCCGCCTCGAAATTGCCGTCAAGATAATTTATCTGGTCTATTATTGCCTGTGCCTCGTCGCGCAGGCATTGCACCGCTATGTCAATACATTTTTTGTCCAACATCTGCCTGTTAATGCAATTATTTCGTCAGTATATTTTCAATCACTCCCTCCAAGTCGGCAAGCCTCAGCATATTCGGAGCGTCGCTCAGCCCGTTGTCCGGGTCGGGGTGAACCTCGAAGAAGTAGCCGTTAGCCCCAAACGCCTTCGCCGCCATTGCCATCATAGGTATGAACTCGCGGTTGCCCCCGGTTTTCCCTCCTGCCGCTCCGGGACGCTGCACAGAATGCGTGCAGTCCATTAGCACATTCTTCGCGATAGCTTTCATATAAGGGATATTGCGGAAATCAACCACAAGGTTGTTATATCCGAAGCTGTTTCCGCGCTCCGTGAGCCAAACCTCCTTAGCCCCGGCGGCAACAGCCTTTTCGTAAGGATATTTCATGTCCTCGCCCGAAAGAAACTGCGCCTTTTTTATGTTCACCGTCTTACCGGTTTTTGCGGCAGCCACAATAAGGTCGGTCTGCCGGCAAAGAAAGGCGGGAATCTGTATCACGTCCACAACTTTGCCCACAGGCTCGGCCTGGCAGCTCTCATGGATGTCGGTAAGCACTTTCAAGCCGAAGTCCCTCTTAACGCCGGCAAGGACTTCAAGTCCTTTTTCCAGTCCCGGACCGCGATATGAAGAAAGCGAAGTGCGGTTGGCCTTGTCAAACGAGCTTTTGAAGATTATGCCGATGCCGAAAAGTTTGTTGAGCCTCACAAGTTCGGCGGCAACGGCTTCGGTAACTTTTTCGTTCTCTATCACGCAAGGACCTGCAATAAAGATATCCCCCATATTATGTTATGAAATTCACATTTTTATTTACGAACGCAAAGTTAGCCATTTTTTTGCTTTTGCCACAGGTGTTTGCCCAATAACTTGCCATGCCATAACGAAGACGCACGCCGCGTCTCTCCACGCCCCACTACCAAACAAATCCATAGCCTTTGGCTTGGCGCAAAAATTATATGCGGAAACAGAAAAAACTACATAGGACATAGGAAAAATTATGTCTGATGTAATTTTTCCTATGTCCTATGTAGTTTTCGCATTTTCTTTTTCTTGAAAAACAGGAACTTACAAATCCACCAAGAGTACGGACTTTTTCTGAAAGCCAAGCGGTTACTAAAACCGATGACTTTTGCGGCTTGCGAGGCAATCTATTGCTTCATCCCCGGGAAAAGCCGTGCAATATATTTCCCTATTATGTCGAACTCGATGTTCACCACACTGCCCACGCTCAGCTTGCCGAGATTTGTCACCTCTGAAGTGTAAGGTATTATGGAAACCTTGAACGAATTGCCGTCTATAGCGTAGGCCGTAAGGCTCACGCCGTTAATCGTTACCGAGCCTTTCTCGACAATGGCATAGCCTTTCGGCAGGTCGCCTTCCGCAGCCTCGTATGAAAAAGTGAGCACCGTGCTTCCCTGCGCATTCTCCACCGCAACGCACTTCGCCGTGCGGTCAACGTGTCCCTGCACAATATGCCCGTCAAGCCTTGCCCCGGCAATCATGGAACGCTCCAAGTTTACGTAATCTCCGACCTTGAGAAGTCCGAGATTAGTACGCTTCAAAGTCTCGTCCATTGCGGTAACGGTATATGTCTCCCCGTCTATGCCGTCAACGGTAAGGCACGTGCCGTTGTGGGCGATGCTCTGGTCAATTCCCAGCTCCCAACCGGCGGGACGCTCAAAGGTGAATGTTATGTTCTTTCCGTCCCTACGCTCAGAAAGCATACGGGTCATTGTCTCTACGATTCCTGAAAACATGGCTTTTATTCTTTGTTTTTGTTCAAATTTTCGTCTGCAAAATTAGCTGTTTGGTCGGTCTGCACAATGAATTGGTCGTTTTTTTTGGCAAAACCGCATTTTTGTTTCCACACAAAACACTTTTAATCAATACTTTTGCAGCAAACAAACAACTATCAACAAAACAATGATGAAAAGACTTTTGAAAACATTACTCATTCTGGTTATGCCAACGCTCGTAACCGCAGACATCATTGCCCAAGACACAAAAGTGTGGTCGCTGCAAGAATGCCTGGACTATGCCTTGGAAAACAATATTTCGGTGAAAAAAAGCAAGGTGAACGAAGCCTCCGCCGCCACCGACCTGAGCAAGGCCAAGGCCGCACTGCTTCCGAGCCTTTCGGCAAGCATGACGCAATCAGTAAACTACCGTCCTTTTCAAGAAACGGCCGGCAACTTTGTAAACGGCTTCATAACATCAAGCAGCAGCAACAAAACCACCGAAAGCGGAAGCTACGGCATCAACGCTCGCTGGAACGTGTGGAACGGCGGAATAAACCAAAACACCATCAAGGCACGCAAGTCTGATCTCACCGTGGCAAAACTCCAAACACAGGTGGAAGCCAACACAATACAGGAGCAGATAATGCAATACTATGTGCAGATACTCTATTCCAAGGAAGCCGTGAGGGTGAACAAAAGCATATTCTCCAAAGACTCGCTGACTTACGCACGCGGTGAGGAAATGCTCAAGCACGGCAAGATGAGCCGCAGCGAGGTGAAGCAGCTCGAAGCCGCAAAAAACGAGTCGCAATACAACGTGGTGAACTCCCAGACCGTGGTTGACCAATATCTTCTGGAATTGCGCCAGCTTCTCGAGCTGCAACCGGGAAGCAGCATGGACATTTCAACAGTGAGCATTGACAACAACGCGGCTCTTGCCGACATTCCCGCCAAACTCGATGTTTATGGCGAAGCCCTGCAAAACCGCCCCGAAATACTTATGGGAAAGGAAAGCATAAACGCCTCGGATCTGCAACTGAAAATAGCCAAGGCCGGATATATGCCCACCGTAAGCCTGAGCGCGGGCATCGGCGACAACCACATGACCGGCACGCAAAACAACTTCGGCAATCAAATGAAATACAATCTAACCGGAAGCGTGGGCGTAACGCTCAGCATACCCATACTCGACAACCGCGAAGCCAAAAGCGCGGTAGAGAAAGCCAAATACAGCCGCACCTCTGCGGAACTCGACCTGCAAGACAGGCAAAAGCAGCTTTACAGCTCGATTGAGCGTTACTGGCAAACCGCCACAAGCAACCGCCAAAGGTACATCGCCGCACAAAGCAACGTGAACAGCCAGGAGGAAAACTATAATTCCATAGCCGAGCAGTTCAAAGTGGGACTTAAAAACGTGGTGGAACTCACCACCGCCCGCACAAGCCTGCTACAGGCCGAACAGGAAATGCTCGAGAGCAAGTACACAACTGTCCTGAACGCACAGCTTCTGAAATTCTACAGCGGCGGAAGCCTGAACATATAATGAAAACAATAAAAACAGGAATATCATGACTAAGAAAACGAAAATCAAAATCACGGCAATCGCAATTGTGGCTATAGTTGCCGTAATTGCAATCGTAAGCCTCACGTCCAAGGGAGGCAAAGGCGGACTGAACATAATCTACGAGACAGCCAAGGTGGAACCCGCCACGATAAGCACCACCGTAACCGCCACCGGGACAATCGAGCCTGTGAACGAAGTGGAGGTGGGTACGCAGGTGAGCGGCATAATAAGCAAAATTTATGTTGACTACAACAGCATCGTGAAAAAGGGACAGGTGATTGCCGAACTCGACCGCACCAACCTTGAAAGCGAACTCACAAGCGCAAAGGCAAACCTTGCAAGCGCAAAAAGCGAACTGAACTACCAGACGACAAACCTCAAGAGGATGAAAGAACTCCATAAAAAAGGGTTTGTAAGCGACGACGAATACGACACGGCAACGCTAAACTACAACAAAGCCCTCGAAACGTACAAAGGGCAGCAGCAAAACGTGAGCCGCGCTCAGACAAACCTCGGCTACGCAACAATCACTTCGCCCATTGACGGCGTTGTGTTGAGCAAAGACATTGAGGAAGGCCAGACGGTGGCGTCAAGTTTCAGCACGCCGACGCTTTTCACCATAGCCCACGACCTTACTGACATGCGCGTGATTGCCGATGTTGACGAAGCAGACATTGGCGAGGTGCGCGAAGGGCAAAGGGTAAGTTTCACAGTTGACACCTATCCCGACGACACCTTTGAAGGAACTGTTACACAAGTCCGCCAGCAGGGAGAAGAGGAAAGCAACGTGGTTACATACGAGGTGGTCATCTCCGCCCCGAACAAGGATCTCAAGCTAAAGCCGAAACTCACGGCAAATGTGAACATCTACACAAAAGAGGTGGGGAATGTTTTGAGCGTGCCGTCGAAAGCACTGCACTTCACCCCGACAAAGGAAACCGTAAACAAAGGCGAAAAGATCAAGGACTGCAACGGACAGAACAAAGTCTGGGCAAAGGAAGGCAATGTGCTGAAAGCCTACGCCGTGAAAGTGGGAATAACAAACGGAATACGCACCCAGATTTTAAGCGGCATTAACCAGGGGGCAGAGATAATAACCGGCTCCAAGGCACAAGCCGAAACGGTCGAAGAAGCCAACGCCGGCGAGGACGGCGAAAGGAGTCCGTTCGCCCCGGGTCCGAGAGGCAAAAACAACAAGAAAGGCAAATAAAAAACAAAAATGGACTACTCAAGCAACAGAGCCGTAATAGAGCTGCGCGACGTGAAGCGGGAGTTCCTTGTGGGCGAAGAAATCGTCCACGCCCTGCGCGGGGTGTCGTTCAAGATACACGAGGGGGAATTTGTTACGATAATGGGAACATCGGGGTCGGGAAAGTCAACGCTTCTTAACCAGCTCGGCTGCCTCGACACCCCTTCAAGCGGGGAATACCTTCTCGACGGAGTGCCCGTGAGGCAAATGAGCCGAAACCAGCGCGCAATCCTCAGAAACCGCAAAATAGGCTTCGTGTTCCAGAACTACAACCTTTTGCCCAAAACCACATCTGTGGAAAACGTGGAGCTGCCGCTTATGTACAACCCCGCAATCAGCGCAAAGGAAAGGTTCGACCGCTCGGTTAAAGCCTTGCAGCGCGTGGGGCTTGGCGACAGACTTTACCACAAAAGCAACCAAATGTCGGGCGGACAAATGCAGAGGGTTGCAATTGCGCGGGCTTTGGTAAACAATCCCTCGGTGCTGCTTGCCGACGAAGCCACGGGAAACCTCGACACCCGCACTTCGTTTGAAATCCTGACGCTGTTCCAGGAGCTTCACGCGGACGGAATGACCATAATCTTCGTAACCCACAACCCGGAAATCGCTTCATACAGCAGCCGGACCATAACCCTGCGCGACGGACTGGTACGCGCCGACAAACAAAACGACAACATCCTCTCAGCCGCCGAAACGCTAAAAACATTGCCCGTACCAAAAGACGAATAATACATGAATGTTCAAAATCTTTTCCAAATAGCATTCCGCGCAATTGCCGCCAACAAGTTGCGCTCGTTCCTTACAATGTTGGGAATAATCATCGGCGTGGCTTCCGTAATAACCATGCTCGCCATAGGCCAAGGCTCGAAAAAGAGCATACAGAAGCAGATTTCCGAAATGGGTTCGAACATGATTATGATACGCCCCGGACAGGACAACGGACCTGGCGGAGTGCGCCAGGATGCAAGCGAAATGCAGTCGCTGAAGCTTAAAGACTTCCAGTATCTTGTTGACAACGCCAAGTTTCTTGCCGCAATAAGTCCGAGCGTGAACAGTTCGGGGCAGTTCATAAACGGCAACAACAACACGCCCTCCACTGTTTACGGCATAAACAACGACTACCTCACCATAAGGCAACTGACGGTAGAGGAAGGGGACAAATTCACCGACGACGACATAAAGACAAGCGCAAAGGTGTGCATTATCGGGAAAACCGTAAAGGACAACCTGTTCCCGGACGGAAGCGACCCTGTCGGCAGGGTGATAAGGTTCAACTCCATCCCCATGAAAGTCATAGGCGTGCTGAAGTCTAAAGGCTACAACTCGTTCGGCATGGACCAGGACGACGTGGTGCTTGCGCCCTACACAACCATAATGAAGCGCGTGCTGGCCGTTACCTACCTACAGGGCATAAATGCCTCGGCACTCACGGAGGACATTACAGACGAAGCCATTGAGGACATATCAAACCTTTTGCGCGAATGCCATAAAATAAAGAAAGGCGAAGACGGGACATACAACGACGACTTCACAATCCGCTCCCAAAAGGAACTCTCTACAATGATGAACTCCACGAGCGACCTGATGACCACCTTGCTTTTGGTTGTGGCCTGCATATCGCTTATTGTCGGCGGCATCGGGATTATGAACATCATGTATGTGTCGGTTACAGAGCGCACAAGGGAAATAGGCCTGCGAATGTCTGTTGGCGCACGCGGCATAGACATCCTCAACCAATTCCTCATAGAAGCCGTATTGCTGAGCGTTACCGGCGGTCTCATAGGTGTTGTGTTCGGCATCCTCGCCTCGTTCGGGGTGAATATGTTCGCCAAATGGCCCATCGTGATACAGCCGTGGAGCGTGCTTATAAGCTTTGTGGTCTGCTCGGCAACGGGTATTTTCTTCGGCTGGTACCCTGCGAAGAAAGCCGCCGGCATGGATCCAATCGAGGCCATAAGGTATGAATAAGGACTCTTGATTACACAACCCCTACTGTGGACGGCAAGGAAAACTATATCTGAAATAAGAAAAACTATGTCCGATGTAGAAAAAACTACATCGGACATAGAAAAAATTACATCAGACCTGATTTTCCCCAGTTGCAACACACTGAAAGACAAGTCGCTATGGCGAAAACCCTCGTTAGATATATTTCTTTATAAATCAGCACGTTATGCATTTCCTGCAATGTTTGCAGATTTTCCGGCAACAACCCGACAGGACATATCATTAAATTATCGCGAACTTTCATTTTTCTTGCTAAATTTGCATTAAATGGAACATATGAACTTTGACACGGACACTACCAAAAGCCGGCATGGCAGCTCAAGCGCCGCAGAAGTGCTGATGCACGTGCTGGCATGGCTTTTCGTGTTTGCCTCCCCTTTGATTTTCAATCACGGCCAGACCCATATTTACATCAAGGACTATGTGCGCGGGTGCTTCATGCCGCTGATGATGTTCGTTGTGTTCTACACCAACTACTTCGCGCTTGTGCCCAAGCTGTTCATGCGCAGCCGCCGGCAGCTGTTCTTTGTCGTGGAAATAATCCTGATTGCGGTAACAGTGGCGTGCATTCAGGAAATGTTCGCAAAATTCATTCCCGCCCCGCATTTCAAGCCCCACGACCTGCACAAAGTGCCGGCACGCTGGCTTTTTGTGGCGAGAGACGTTGTTGCCATGGCAATTGTGGCTGTTTTTGGGGTTGCCACGAGGCTAAGCCGCAGTTGGCACAAGGCTGAAAACGCTCGGAAAGAGGCGGAACTCGGCAGAAGGAACGCGGAACTCAAAAACCTGCGCAACCAGATAAGTCCGCATTTCCTTCTGAACACACTGAACAACATTTACGCACTGACTATGTTTGACACGGAAAAGGCGCAAAAGGCGATACAGGAACTGTCGCGCCTTTTGAGATACCTGCTCTACGACAACCAGGCGCAACTCACGCCGCTGTCGAAAGAAATAGATTTTCTGAAATCGTACATCAACCTTATGCGTATGCGCACAGCGGCGAATGTTGACATCAACGTAAAGATAGACTGCGACGCCAACGACAAGCTGAAAATCGCCCCGCTGCTGTTCATGTCGCTTGTGGAGAACGCCTTCAAGCATGGGGTGAACCTGTCGGAGAAAAGTTTCATCAACATTTCCCTGTGTTCAACCGCCGACGGAGTTGTTGACTTTTTCTGCGAAAACTCAAACTTTCCCAAAAGCGCAAAGGAACTCGCACCGGGAGGCATCGGGCTGCAAAACCTGGCGCAACGCCTCGAAAACATCTACCCGCAACGCTACCACTGGCAGAAAGGTGTGAGCGCGGACGGAAAAAGATACAGTTCCCACCTTGTGATACAAACCCGGAATGATCTATGTACATCACCTGCGCAATAATTGACGACGAGCCGCTCGCGCTCGAACTTTTGGACAACTATGTGAGCCGCGTGCCGTTCCTGAAACTCACGGGCAAATACACGAGTGCCATAGAGGCTTTGGCGCGAATAAAGGAAGACGGCACGCAACTTCTTTTTCTCGACATACAGATGCCCGACCTTAACGGACTGGAGTTTTCAAAAATCATAGACGGCTCCACAAAAGTCGTGTTCACCACAGCATTCAGCGAATACGCCATAGAGAGCTACCGCTCGCAGGCACTCGACTACCTGCTGAAACCTATAAACTTCACAGACTTCATGAATGCCGCAAACAAGGCGTTGAAGTGGTTTGAACTACAGAAAAAGGCGGAAAGCGCGCAAATGCACGGGGAAAGCGACAAAATATACGTGCGCAGCGAACACAAACTGATTGCGGTGGCTCTCGATGAGATTGTTTACATAGAAGCCTTGAAAGACTACGTTATGATATACACCGTGGGGCGCAAGACACCGATTTACACCATCACCACAATGCAGTCGCTGGCGCAGACGCTGCCCGCCGACAAATTCATGCGCATCCACCGCTCGCACATCATAGCCCTTGACAAGATAACAATGCTCGAAGGCGACACCGTGGTTGTGGGAAACAAACACCTTAGCGTGTCACGGCCCTACCGCCCAGCCCTGCTTGAATATCTCGGCAAAAAAACGGTGAAGTAAAAAACACTTTCGCCAAAGCCACGCCGCGCCGTTGCACGAAAAGTGCTTATCTTTGCCTTCGGAACAGAAAACTTGGAAATCATGCCTAAGACCTTTCTAACAGACAGCGAACGCATACAGACCCTGACACTTGTCAGAAAGTTCGTGAAAATTTCTCCGCAAACCGTTTCACGCCTCGGTTTCCGCAAAATACGCAACTATATTACGGAGGCAGTGAAAAACAAAAACGTGCAGCGCGATGTTTTCGGCTTCAACCCCATTGTAACAGCTCTCGAAACAGCCATAATACTTGGCGACGAGATGAGGCTTGACGGCACGACAATGACAGGATGCCTTCTCGCGCCGTTTTTTGAAGCCGGCGAAACTGCAAGCGAAGACGTGGAAAAAGAATTCGGCAGCGACATTTCAAGCATTGCAGCCGGTCTGAAAAGAGTAAAGGGGCTTTATGAAAAAACCCCCGCCGTGGAAACCGAGAACTTCCGAAACCTGCTCGTGAGCTTCGCAGAAGACATGAGGGTTGTGCTGATCATGACCGCAGACAGGCTTGCCGCAATGCGGCGCATACGCGATGTGGAGGACAAGGAGGCGCGAAACCGCGTGGCAAGGGAGGCTGAGTTTCTCTACGCACCTATTGCCCACAAACTGGGACTATACAAAATCAAAAGCGAACTTGAGGATCTTGCCGTAAAATACCTTGAGCATGACGCGTACTACCTTATACGCGAAAAACTGAACGCCACAAAAAGCGCACGCGACGCTTACATCGCCGACTTTATAAGCCCCATAAACGAAAAACTTGAACAGGCGGGACTTAAGTTCCACATCAAGGGGCGCACAAAGAGCATACACTCAATTTGGCAGAAGATGAAACGCCAGCGCTGCGGCTTCGAAGGCGTTTACGACCTGTTTGCCATAAGAATTATCATAGACTGCCCGCCCGAAAAGGAAAAGCAGGAATGCTGGCAGGTTTACAGCATCATCACCGATATGTACCAGCCAAACCCCAAGCGTCTGCGCGACTGGCTGAGCGTACCCAAGAGCAACGGATACGAAAGCCTGCACATCACGGTGCTTGGTCCGCAAAACAAGTGGGTGGAAGTGCAGATACGCACCGAACGCATGGACACCGTGGCCGAATACGGACTCGCCGCCCACTGGAGATACAAAGGCATAAAAGGCGGCGAGAGCGGCATTGACGAATGGATAGGCGAAATACGCTCCATTCTCGAAACAGGAGATGACGTGCACATCATAAACCAATTCAAGCGCGACCTCAAGGATGAGGAAATTTACGTTTTCACTCCCAAAGGCGACCTCTACAAACTGCCGGCGGGGGCAACCGTGCTTGACTTCGCCTACCGCATTCACACAAACATAGGAAGCCGGTGCGTAGGGGCGACAATCGCCGGCAAGAACTATCCGCTCCGCCACAAACTTTCGAGCGGCGACCAAGTGGAAATAAAACTCTCCAACTCGCAAACGCCAAACAGCGACTGGCTGAACTATGCCGTTACCGCAAGGGCAAAAAGCAAGATACGCCAGTCGATTCACGAAAAAGCCATAAAGGAAGGACAGTTTGCCCGCGAGGCTTTCGAGCGCAAGTTGAAAAACCGCGACATGCCGTGGGAAGAGGGTCTGTTGAGCCACCTCGCGAAAAAACTCGGCTACAAGGAGCAAAGCGAGTTCTTCAAAGCCATGGCTTCGGGGGCTGTCCAACTGAACGACGCCGCAGAGCAATACGAGCGGATGTACAACAGCGAACACGTAACGCCCGGCGGCAACCAGACCGTAAGCGCAAACGAGTTCAACTTCAACCTGCAAAACAAAATCAAGGCCGACGGCGGTTCGTCAGACGTGCTTGTGATAGACAGCAACCTGAAAGGCATTGACTACACGCTCGCCAAATGCTGCCACCCCATATATGGCGACGACGTGTTCGGCTTCGTAACCTCGGGCGGAGGCATCAAAATTCACCGCTGCGGCTGTCCGAACGCAAAGATGCTGCATGAACGCTACGGCTACCGCATTGTCAAGGCCCGCTGGGCGGGAAAAGGCGGGGAGAAATACATCATCACGCTGAAGGTGGTTGGCAACGACGACATCGGAATTGTCAACAACATGACTTCGATTATCGACAAGGAGCAGGACATACTCCTGCGCTCAATCAGGATAGACACCGCCGACGGGCTGTTCTCCGGAATACTCACCATATCCACAGGAAGCACGCGCAACGTTGACATCCTTACAAAGAAACTAAGCACCGTGCACGGTGTGAAGAGCGTTACAAGAATTTGAAACGGCGCGCGTTTTTGCATCTTTTGGTTGTTGTCGCCGTAGTCTGCACAACGGCAAGGGCAGACGCGCATCTTTTTCAGACAGCTCCCCACATCCGCTGCGACTCCGTGCTGCGCCTTGTTTTTTCTTACTGCGAAAGGAACAGCCTGCACATAGGCCGCACGGAAAGCCGCGTGTATTCAAAATTCCATATCGACACGGACATACACAACCTCCTGTTCCGCGCCATCCCAAACAGCATACACATTGACAAGGGCAAGAACAGTTATTTCGGCGAATGCCTCACCAAAACCGAATACTCCGACTTCGGAATACTCAGCCACAAGGTCGTGGCGTTCCACTCCACCCTGCGCAGGATGAAAGAGCTTCGTGACGTTTACATGACAAACATGAACGTACAGGTATATGCACCCTATCTTGTTGGCGACCGCATCCTTTCACCGTTCAACGTACTGAACCGCAAGCACTACCGCTACCGCGCCGACTCCGCCGCAACAGGAAAGGAAGGCGGCATGATATGGATTTCAGTATCCCCGCGCCACAAGAACCCCCACCTTATAGAGGGGCGCGCACTTGTTGACGCAAATTCCGGGCGGGTGGACTCCATTGACTTCAAAACCGTTTACGACCATATTCTCCACTGCAACATTTCACTAAAATTAGGCGGCGGTGGCATTGCATCGCTCCTGCCGCAAAACGCCGACTTTTATTTAAGGTACAAGCTGGCCGGAAACGAAATCAGGCTGAACATAAAATCATTCTGCACCTACACCCGCACAGACAGCACGCACTATGCCGACTCGCTGCGCCGTGCCAAAGGCAAAGGGAAGCACAACATAACGCAGCTCGGCTTTTTCAAGCCCGACACAACCTCCATTGTGCGCTCGCCCGACTATTTCACCGCCATACGCCCCATTCCGCTCACCTGCCGGGAAGACTCCATTCTGTCGCAAAAGCGTACCGCCACGGCAAAGACGCAAACTCCAACAGCCGCCACAGCCTACATAAACTCGCTTGAGGACATATTCCTCGACCGCCACAGCATAACCCTTTTCAACAACCGCGCCAAACTTACGCTCCCCGAACTGCTGTCGCTTTCTATGTTCCAATGGTCGGGCAAGCGGGGAATATCCATACAGAAAAGGCTTAGGTTCACGCTCAACACCGAAAGCGGGGTTTCCGTGAGCCTCAAACCGCGCATAGGCTACAGTTTCCGCCAAAAGCAGCTTTATTGGGAAGCGCCGCTCAACCTGCGGCTGTTTCCAAAAACCAACGGCGGGATTGAGATTACAGCCGGAAACGGAAACCACATATACAGCAGCCTTCAGGCAAAAGAAGTGAGGGAGGAAATGAAAAAGTTCAGCAACTACGACTCCCTGCTCCAAGTGTTCAACAAATACAATTTCAACTACTACAACGACTTCTACACACGCGCCCTCCTTTATTTTTCCCCGCTGTGCGGCATGACAGTCAAAACAGGTGCGGTTTTTCACCAAAGAAACCAGCTAAACTGGAACAGCGAGGCATCATCGCACGGAATGAGGAGGTATTACAAAAGCCTCGCCCCGCACATCGAGATGCAATACACCCCCGGCGTTTACTATTACGAAAACAAAAACGAAAAAATACCGCTGAACACCAACGCCCCCACGTTTCGCGGCTCATACGAACGCGGCGTAAAATGGTTCGGCTGCAAAAACCGCTACGAGCGCATGGAGTTCGACTGCTCCCACCGCGTGGACATAAACAAAGTGAAGTCGCTGTTCCTGCGCGGAGGCTGCGGCTTTTTCACCAACAGGGAGGAAATGTACTTTGTTGACTACGACAATTTCAACTTCCACAATATGCCCGCCGGCTGGGATGACGACATGACCGGCGAGTTCCACCTGCTCGACCGCCGCTTCTACAACGAATCAAACTACTACGCCATGCTGGGCGCGTCATACGATGTGCCGTTTCTCGTGTTCGGCAAGCTGCCCCTAATATCCCGCGCCATAGACAGGGAGCGGATATACCTAAACGCCGTATGCCTGCACGCGCTCAACCCCTACATTGAATGCGGCTACGGCGTGTCAACAACATTTTTCGACGGTGCGCTGTTTGTGGGGGCGGGAAACGGAAGCGGCTTTGAGCTTGGGGCAAAAATATCCCTGCGCTTTTTCGACAAATGGTGAAAGCCCGACACATTGCAACACAGTTCAAATACAACAATTTCCAAAAGCCGGCAGTTTTTACGCAACGCCCTGTATTTCAAAGAATTGACGCAAAACAAGTACCGTTTGTAAAGCTTTGTTTTTCAGACGTTTGCAAGCGGCAAAAAAAAGGTCTGATGTAGTTTGATTTACATCAGACATCATTTTTCCTACATAGGACATAGTTTTTCCTACGTCCCATGTAGGTCCGCACCATTTGCGGAAGCAGCGAAAAACCGCATACAAAACCGGCTCTTTTACCATAGCGCCGGCTCATACAATATTCATGCGAACGGCCCGCACGCATTCAGCCGCTTTTCCCCGAATTATTTGCCATACCATAAAATATTAGGCAAAAATTGTTGCTGTAATGCAAAAAAAACATAACTTTGCTTTTGGCTTGAATGCCGGCCTTTAGAGAATGGCCGGCGTGCCATTTACTGATAAAAGGCGTTTTACGAACGCAAGTCTTCGGATCTCGAATCTCGCAAATTTGACAATCATCGAAAGGCTGCGGCAACGGGAACGCCTGCGTTGGGTGTATTATATCCGTGCGCGCCTATGTGGCACGCGCAGTATAATATATACGGCGTGGGCTGACTGCGTTGCTTATCCTCGATGATGGGCAATGCGAGAGCCCGAGACCTGGGATAAGCAAAGTAGAAACTCCCACGTCTTTTTTAGTATCTACTTAACCTACAAAAAATAACAGCCTGTTTTGGGAGCCAAGGGCAAAAACAAAAAACAAAATGAAAAAAGCATTTTTGGGGCTGGCAATCCTGTCAGCCGGACTTTTGAGCAGTTGCGGCTTCTCAAGCGAGCTTGCCTCTAACAAAAACCTGAACCAGACTGACGTAGTCCTGTCGCAAGCCAACTACAAAGTCATCGGTCAAATCAAAGGCGTAAGCAAACAAAACTATGTGCTTGGACTTATCGGCGGAATGTCAAAAAAATCCCTGAACGAATCCGCGCTAAGCAATATGTATGACAATGCCGACCTCAAAGGAGGCTCAAGGGCTGTAGTAAACATAAACATACAGCAAAAGACTATGGGATATGTCTTGTGGGCCAAAAGAAAAGCCATAGCCACAGGCACACTTATAGAGTTCACAAAGTAATCACGCCAAAAAGGCAGCCGCAAAACGTGCGGCTGCCTTTTGCTTACTGCCATCAGTTTTCTGCTTTAATTATGAAAGTTTTGGCATTTCGATGCGGAACACCGTGCCTTTGCCCATTTCGGAGGACAGCACATAAATTCTGCCGTGGTGGTATTCCTCTATAATGCGCTTTGCGAGCGAAAGCCCAAGCCCCCAACCCCTTTTCTTTGTGGTGTATCCCGGCATGAACACCGAGTTGAAGTTTTTGTGCGGTATTCCCTTGCCCGTGTCGCTAACGTCAATCAGCACCTTTCCCGGCACATCGTTGACCTCGAAGGCAAGCACGCCGTTTCCCTCCATGGCATCCATTGCGTTTTTCGACAAGTTCTCTATCACCCACTCAAACAACGACGAGTTCATTCTCACATTAATGTTCTCGCGTGTGTATTTCTTGACCACATCGATATGGTTTGAGGCCCGGCGCGACATATAGTCAACAGCCCTGTCGAGAGCCGCCACTATATTATGCGTTTCAAGCTCCGGCACAGAGCCTATTTTGGAAAACCTCTCGGCGATGAGCTGCAGCCGCCTCACGTCCTTTTCCATTTCGGGAATGAGCGGGCTGTCAGAATATGTCTCTTTCAGAATTTCCGTCCAGGCCATAAGCGACGATATGGGCGTGCCGAGCTGGTGGGCCGTCTCCTTGGAAAGCCCCACCCACACCTTGTTCTGCTCCGCACGCTTCGAGCTCATAAGGGCGAATATGGCGACAACGGCAAAAACGAGCACAACCCCAAGCTGAACGAACGGATATACGGCAAGACGGTTAAGCATGGAGCTGCGGTCGTAGCAAATGTCGAGATAGCCTATTGCCCTGCTTATGGGATAGTCCTCGCTCGCCGCGCTTATCCTCACCGAATTTCCTGCGGCCTTCCATTTTTCGGCATAACGCCGCAGGGTGTTTACGGAATCTTTCAGCTCGTTTTTTGAAAGCACCACGTTTCGCGACATTTCAGGATTGCCCTCGGAGTTAAGCACTATAACGGGAATAGTGTTGTTTCCGTTTATCACCTTAAGCACAAGCCCGAGGTCTGTTGTTTCATCGGCGCGGTTGAGCGAGCGCATTGCCTCCGCCCAAATCTCCATGCGGGCATACTCTTCCTTCTCCATGTCCTTCACAAGGAAATGGGAAACTGCCAGCGAAGCCATTGCTATAAGAAAAGCTGCAACGACCAAGGCAATCTTGACGCGCTTTATTCTGTCGAGCCACTGCATAGGGAATTTTCCGCCTTTGGTTTTGTCTGTTTTATAACGTCCGCCATCGAAAACTATTGCTTTTTGTGCATGGAAAAGCCACTGTTGTGCAATATTTTCCGTTTCTAAAGCATTTTGCACAACATTTAGCTGATTTTATTTGGAGGGAAACTGTTTATTCCGCATATTTGCCATTGAGAATATAACATGTTGCACCAATTAAAAAGAAAGCCATGAAAAAGTTAATGCTTACACTGGCAGGAATACTGTTTGCAACGGCAAGCGTTTCCGCACTGAGCTACGAAGAATCACGTAACCGCGCCTGGTATCTTACGGACAAGATGGCTTACGAGCTGAACCTTACGCCCGAACAGTATGACAAGGCGTATGAGATAAACCTCAACTACTTCCTGAACGTAAACTACGCGAGCGACATAGACGGTCTGTACTGGCGTTACCGCAACCAGGATTTGGGATATGTGCTTTTTGACTGGCAGTTCAGCCGCTTTGCAGGCATTTCATACTTCTACCGTCCGCTGGTATGGCGTTCGGGAATATGCATAATGACCACGTACGACTACTACGACCGTGGGTTCTACTATTTCAACCGCCCGGTAATCTACAACGTGTATCGCGGGGTTAGCTGGCACAAGCGTCCAAAACACAGCCCCTACCGCCACATGACTTTCAGTGCCAACGGCGGAATGCGCGACCGTTACGGCGACAGGGGACACGGCTACTATTTCCGCAACGGCGAGAGGTTTGACGCCCCGCGCTACAACGGCGAACACTACGGACGCAGGGACAATTTCCGCAAGACAGGCCCAGACTTTGACAAGGACATGATGGTGAAACCGGAAAACGGCCGCAGGGACAACAACCGCCTTGACAACAGAAACAATGGGCGGGTTTACGGCAACGGAGGCAATTTCCGCGACAAGACTGAGAACGGCGGAAGGAAAGACAACGCTTCCAGCCCCGCCCCCGACAGGAACAAAAACCGCTTCAACGGCAACACCACGTCTCCGGGCAACAACAATCAGAAGCCCGGCAACAACAGGCACGAGGACAACAGCAGGTTTGTTTACAACCGCAGGGACAATTCCAACACCGGCAATATAAGGACTTCGGGAAGCAACAACCGCAGCAATTCCTACGGGCGCAACAGCAACTCCACGCCAAACCGTTTTGGCACGCGCACAGAAGCGAGCGGCGGCAACGGCGGAAAGTCGTTCTCTGACAGGATACGCAGTTCCTCATCAAACTCACGCAGCAATGTGCAAAACACCCCGGTTTCCAGCCCAAACCGCAGCACATCGCCGTCCGTAAGAAGCACTTCGCCAAGCCGTAGCAATGCCGGAACTTCGGGCGGCGGTAACACGCGGACGCGCTCTTTCGGAAAATAAAACCCATTTACCCAAAAAGGAAAAACCATTCACCACAAAAGGCAGTGCATAAGTCCTGCACTGCCTTTTTTATTGCCCCCACAAACACGCAAACTCCAAACCGACTGCCCTGTTCAAAACACCCCGAAAATTATGTTTGATGTAAGAAAAACTACATAGGACATAGAAAAAATTATATCAGACATAATTCAAACTACATCAGACCTTTTTTGCGCACTTGCAAACACTTGAAAAGCAATTCTTTACAAGAGGTATCCTTTAACAAGCTATCATTCAACAAACCAACGCTTTAAGAAACCTGGGTGTTTTGCCATATCTTCGACAATGGCTAAACCGCCCGGATATGCCATGAGGGACATGGGACAATCCTGGTTTTCATGATTTCTTGTCCGGAACTGGGGCTTGTTTGTCAAAAATCCTTTATTTTTGCATATTTACAACTCATTAAAATATAATAGCATGAAAAAAAGTTTATTGATTGCTTCGATTTTTATCGGCTGCACCGTTTGCGTGAAAGCCCAAATAACAATCGGCGACAAGGCGAAAATCAAACATGGGGACAACATGGAATGGAAAAACCCCGCACTTGACGACAAAGACTGGCAAACCCCGAAATTCAACCGCAAGGACCTCACAAAAGACCGCACCTTTGCATGGTACAGAATAAGGTTCACGCTGCCCAAGTCGCTGCTTAATTCCTCAAACATCAAGGAAGCCGTAAGATTTAAGCTCGGCAAGTTCGACGATGTTGACGAAACCTATTTGAACGGCGTTCTCATCGGAAAAACAGGGCGTATGGACAACGACCCAAAGGGCTACCAGTCGGCGTGGAGCTACGAGCGCAACTACGACGTGCCGGTTTCGAGCAAAATCCTTAAATGGGACGCAGAAAACGTGATAGCCGTGCGCGTTTACAACAAAAGCGGCGACGGCGGCATGACCGATGGTCCGGCGATGGTTGTAGTGCCGAACCTCATGGACTGCCTTACGTTCTCCGTTGGGCATAAGGAAGTGAAAGGCAGGGAATGCTGCGCAATCAATTTCTCAAACTCGGCGAAAACCGCCCAAAAAGGCACTCTCACCATTGAGAGGAAAGACCTTGAAACCGGCAAAACGGTCAGCGTTTCCGAGCAGAAAACAAGCGTAAAAGGCAAATCCGCACGCACCATCAGCCTTCCTGTAAACGAAAACAACATTACGCGCTACTGCATAACATACAAGGATGCCGCTTCTGGCAAAATCCTCAAAGGGTATTATGTCCCCAAATACATCCTCACACCCGAAACGCCCGAAAAGCCCATGATAAACTGCGCTCTGCGCTATGGCGTGCGCCCTGGCTCGCCTGTAATCTACCGCATCCCCACTTCGGGCATAAGGCCGATGAAGTTTACGGTGGAAAATCTTCCCGCCGGCGTAAAGCTTGACGCAGAAAACGGTATTCTTTCGGGCAGCATCAAAAACAGGGGCGAATACAGCATAACCATCAAGGCTCAAAACGCCAAAGGATCTGACGAAAAGAAAATGGCGATAGTCGTGGGCGACAAGATAGGCCTCACCCCGCCAATGGGATGGAACAGCTGGAACTGCTGGGGCTTGAGCGTGTCGCAGGAAAAGGTTATATCCTCCGCACAGGCTATTCTTGACAAGGGTCTCGCCGACTACGGCTATTCCTATATTAATGTTGACGATGCATGGGAGGCTGCAAAGCGCAACGCCGACGGCACTATCGGCACCAACGACAAGTTCCCCGACATGAAAGCCCTTGGCGACTGGCTGCACTCCCACGGCCTGAAATTCGGCATATACTCCTCGCCGGGCCACCTGACCTGCGGCGGCTATCTCGGCTCCATTGACCACGAGAAGCAAGACGCTGAAACCTACAACAGCTGGGGTGTTGACTACCTTAAATACGACTGGTGCGGATACAGCAAGAGACATGGCGAAAACGGCGACTACACCACGCCGTCGTACATACGCCCGTACCTCAAAATGCAACTGTTCCTGCGCCAGCAGCCACGCGACATTTTCTACAGCCTGTGCCAGTATGGCATGGCTGACGTGTGGCGCTGGGGAGAATATGTGGACGCAAACTCATGGAGAACCACAGGCGACATAACCGACACTTGGGAATCTCTCTACGACATCGGCTTTGTAAGGCAAAGGGAGCTTTACCCCTACTCGCAGCCCGGACATTGGAACGACCCTGATATGCTTATCGTGGGTAAAGTGGGATGGAGCGCAAACCTGCGCGACTCACGCCTCACCGTTGACGAACAATACACGCACATCACCCTTTGGTCGCTGCTCGCCTCGAACCTTCTCATCGGCTGCGACGTGGCACAGATGGACGAGTTCACAAAACGCCTGCTTTGCAACAACGAAGTGATAGCCGTAAACCAGGACATTCTCGGAAAACAGGCCAAGGCGGAAGTAATCGACGGGGACATACAGATATGGAAGCGCAAACTTTACGACGGAAGCTATGCGGTGGGCATTTTCAACCTCGGAAAGGCGGACGCAAACGTTGACCTCGCAAAATACCTCGGCAAGCTCGGCGTAAACAAACTGAAATCCGTGCGCGACCTGTGGAGGCAAAAGGACATCAGCACGTCAGATTTGAACTATTACCTGCCGACACACGGCACGAAATACATCAAGATAACCTACTAAGGTTTATGACACAAGACAGGCTGCACCGCGATTGCGGTGCAGCCTGTCTTTATTCCCGTCCGGGATTATAAACAAGGAAAATGAGGTGTTTCTTTTTCTCCATTATCCAGTCAGAGCAACCGGATTGCAGCCTAAGAGACAGCAAACACCGCCAAAATTGCGTAAGACTTTGAATTTCAGAGAAATAAGCACACAAGAAGAGGCCGCTGTAAGTTTTTGTTTATCAAACGTTTGCAAGTGTCAAAAAAAGGTCTGATGTAGTTTGAATTATATCAGACATAATTTTTCCTGCGTCCTATGTAGTTTTTCCTACATCAAATGTATTTTTCGGGGTGTTTGGGAAAAATGTCGGTTTGGGCATTGCGATAATTGTAGGGGCGTATTGCATACGCCCAGTATGCCATCGCTCGAGCCGCGTTTGCAAACACCGCTACAATATTGCATAATCTGTGCAATTCAAGGCGTATGCAATATGCCCCTACGGAGGTGCAATTATTTTGTTTATCGCATATTGCACATTCGCAAAAACGCACTGTCTCCAATATAATTTGCTTTCGGCGTTCAAAACTCCACCTCAAGCCCGTCGTAGGCAACATGAATATTCTCCGGCAGCTCTTTTTCCATTTCTGCGTGAAGCCCCGCCTCATGGCTCATGTGGACAAAATAAACCGTAGGCACAGCCGTTCGCCTGGCAAACTCAACAGCCTCGCCTATTGACTGGTGGGTGGGATGAGGTTTCTTGCGCAGCGCGTTCACAACAAGAACTTTTGCCCCGGCAATATACTGCAATTCCTCTTCGGGCATTGTCTTCATGTCCGTAATGTATGCCAAGCCTCCTATTCGGTAGCCAAGTATTTCCATGCTCCCATGAAACACCCGCAACGGCGTTACAGGCACTTCCTTCACATAAAACGTCTCGTGAGGTTTGACTACGTTCATGTCCAGATGCGGAAGCCTTTTCACGTCGGTTGACTCGAAGCAATACGGCAGCCTTTCGCGGATGTGCCTTGCCGTGGTCTGGTTGCAATATATCTCCTCGGCAACGTCAATGCTGTAAGGGCGCAAATCGTCAAGCCCGCCCACGTGGTCATAATGCTCGTGCGTGAGCAAGACTGCATCGAACGGCGCAAACGGCCTGTGGAGCATCTGAAAATAAAAATCGGGGCCGCAGTCTATCAGAACCCTCGCCCCGCCAATCTCCACGAGGGATGAGCAGCGCATCCTCCTGTCGTGCGGGTCGGCGGAACGGCACACCCCGCAACCGCATCCAAGCTGGGGCACGCCGGTGGATGTTCCCGTGCCGAGAAAGGTTATTTTAGATATGCCTTTGTTTCGGTTTCCGTCCATGACATATAACTCTTACACAAATTGGACTTCGGGTTTCAGCGTTATGCCAAACTTACGCGAAACATCATCAATGACACATTTTGAAAGGCTTACAATCTCATCCGCCTTTGCGCCTCCGAGGTTTACAATCACCAGCGGCTGTTTTTCATACACGCCGGCATTCCCCATCCGCCTGCCTTTCCATCCGCACTGCTGTATGAGCCACGCTGCGGGAATCTTAACTCCCTTGTCTGTTGCGAAGTGCGGTATGTCGGGAAAGGCTTTCTGCAACTCCGCGAATTTGTCGCAAGAAACCACTGGGTTCATGAAAAACGAACCGGCGTTGCCAAGAATTTTCGGGTCGGGGAGCTTGGACTTTCTCATACCGATAATAAAGTTCCTTACATCCTTTGCCCCAAATCCGCCGGCACGCCCGGCAAACTCTTTCTCCAAAGCCCTGTATTCAAGGTTCGGGGCAAAAGTCCTGTTTAAGCGGAACACAACATGATGAACCGCAAACTTCCCCGGATTTGCCTTGAAAAAGCTGTGGCGGTACGAATATCCGCAATCCCGCGCCGAAAACTTCTTCTCCTCCAAACTGCAAGTGTCCAACGCCTCAACGCTTTCGATTATCCCGGAAACCTCCGAGCCGTAAGCCCCTATGTTCTGGACTGCGGCAGCCCCCACCTCGCCGGGAATGAGCGAAAGGTTCTCCGCGCCATACAGGTTATTGCCAACGCACCACGCCACGAAATCGTCCCAGACTACGCCAGCACCAACCGACACAAGCACACTGTCCCCTTCGTCAGCCACCACCTCCACACCGCGTATGTTGCCGTGAAACACAGTCCCCTCAAAATATTTCGTAAACAAAAGGTTGCTGCCCTGCCCTACAAACAGGTTTCGCCAAACGCCGCCTTTCTTGCCGCCAAAATCCCTCTGGGCTTCTTTCAGTTCCTTTACGGAATAGTATTCAACAAACCTTGCCGCCTTTGCCTCTACGGCAAAAGTGTTGTGGTGCAGAAGCGGAAAGTTTTCATATACATCCATCCGCAAACGTCAGTTTTCAAATTTCACAAGTTTCCAAGTGCCCTTGTGCCTTGCAAACTTGAACATACTCGACATTCCGTTTGAATTGCCCCTGACAGAAACTACACGCACATTCCTGTTATGCAGCCCCAGACCATAGTCAATGTTGAAAATGTCGTTTGCAGGAAGTTCGGGGTGGAACGCCGGCCATTGCTCGCTATCTATAATCCCCTCTATTTTTTGGTAGTGGTTGTCCTCGTCAAAGGTTATGAAATCTATCGTCTCGTTAAGATGCCCGCTTTGGAACACGGAGTCCGTGGCAAAATTCTCGTAGAAAGTCAAAAAGTCAGCGTCACGGTGCCTGCTTATAGGGAAGTAGTTTATACGGCTCATGCGCCAGCGTCCTTTTTCACGCGCAAAGACATACTGTTTGCACCTTTTCCTGCTGAACTGAAGCCACTCCGCCCTCACCGTGTCGGGCCTGAGCGAAATGAGGTTGTTTAGTTCCTTCTCTCCGTCGAGTATTATTATGTGCAAATCGTGCTTGTAATACAGTCGGTCAAACTTCCAGTCAATGCGGTTAATCACGCCGGCAGACTTTCCGTTTTCGCATTTTTTCAGCGGGAAATCCGTTCTGCGGTACTGAAAGCTGCGGTTTGTGGTGTAAGAGTATATGAAATCGGCAAACAGCTCGTCAACAGCCGCCGGCGGTGTGGTTTCAGCCGAGTCTATGCCAATGGTGTCGGCGTTGGCTTTCGCCGTGTCCCCAACCACAGTCTGCGCCCCGGTTTCCGTCTGTGCAGGTTTGTTGTTTGTGCACGCCACCACCGCCACCGCCAAAAGCAGCCCAAGATATAACTTATTCATTTCTTTTAGCTATTCGCTTGCAAAAATAAGCCTTTTATCCGTATTAACAGATTGTTGTTATGCAGAAAATGGCTAACTTTGCTTCAAATTTGAAGATTAGGAACATCATGATTATTGAGAAAATCCAGCAAATTCTCGAAGAAGTAAAAACGCTAAGCGCAAAGGATGCAAAAGACATCGAGGCGTTGCGAATAAAATACCTGAGCAAAAAGGGCGAGATAAGCCAGCTGATGAACGAGTTCCGCAATGTGCAGGCGGACAAGAAGCGCGAAGTGGGCATGAAGATTAACGCCCTGAAACAGGCGGCAACGGAAAAAATCAACAGTCTGCGCGAAAGCCTCACGACAGCCGAGGACAAGGCTGCCGACACAGACCTCACGCGCACGGCATCGCCCGTGAAGCTCGGCACACGCCACCCGCTCACGCTCGTGGAGAACGAAATTATAAACATATTCGGCAGAATGGGCTTTGTGCTGGCGCAAGGGCCGGAAGTTGAGGACGACTGGCACGTGTTCTCGTCAATGAACTTCCCCGCCGACCACCCCGCACGCGACATGCAGGACACTTTCTTCGTTGAAAGCCCCAACATTCTGCTGCGAACCCACACAAGCTCCGTGCAAAGCCGTGTAATGGAGCGCAGCCAGCCGCCAATAAGGGTTATATGCCCGGGGCGCGTTTACCGCAACGAAGCTATTTCGGCGCGCGCCCACTGTTTCTTCCACCAGGTGGAGGGGCTTTACATCGACAAGCAGGTTTCATTTGCCGACCTCAAGCAGGTGCTGCTCACATTCGCCCGCGAAATGTTCGGGGCTGAGACAAAAATCCGCCTGCGTCCGTCATACTTCCCATTTACCGAGCCTTCGGCCGAAATGGACATAAGCTGCGACATTTGCGGAGGCAAGGGCTGCTCGTTCTGCAAGAACACCGGCTGGGTGGAAATACTCGGCTGCGGAATGGTTGACCCCGCAGTTCTCGACGCAAACGGCATAGACTCCAAGGAATACACAGGCTACGCTTTCGGAATGGGCGTGGAGAGAATCGCCAACCTTAAATACAAGGTTGACGACCTGAGGCTTTTCTCCGAAAACGACGTGCGGTTTCTCGAAGAGTTCACGGCAGCAAACTAAGAAGCCACACGCGCCAAAAGGCGCGGGCAAAAACACAAACTCCGGCAGGTCGTTCCCAGCCGGAGTTTTTTATGCGCCAAAATGCGGGCGTTACGCAAACTTTTTTGTACTTTTGAAACGGACTTGGCGCAAGCCTCGTCCGATATTTTTTACGTAAAAACAAAGCATTCGCTATTATTTCGCGTTTAGCCAAGAGCCTCGGAAACTCAATTGGAATAACAAGCACGGAAATAATATGTGACAGGCGGCTCGTATGCGAACCTCCTTGCCCCATCTTTAATGCAATGCTCACGTCATAGGCGTGTTGCATTCTTAGATGGGACCGGGGCTCCATTCCGAGGCCGCCCCGTGCTAAACGCGATAAGAGGCATCACGCCTTTTTTGCGTCTTGGCGGATTGATAGTCGGTATGCCTTAAAACAACTGTCAATCTGCTTATGGCAAACAAAAATCTCAGTGCCGCAAGAACGGCAAAAAAGGACGAGTTCTACACCCAGCTCCCCGACATTGAGCGCGAGTTGCAACACTACTGGCAGCACTTTCGCGGCAAGACCATCCTGTGCAACTGCGACGACCCTTACGAAAGCAATTTCTTCAAGTACTTCGCGCTCCACTTCAACCAGCTTGGTCTGAAAAAGCTAATCTGCACCTGCTACAACGGTTCGCCCGTGCAGGGCAACGAACTGCTGATACACTTCGAGGAGTTTTACTGCGAGCCAAAGAAAACCGCATACAAGGTGGAGATTACGGAGGTGAAAGACCTCAACGGCGACGGGGCAATCGACCTTTCGGATGTGCGCTATCTTCTGCAAAACGACAGGAATGTGCTTTCAACCCTGCAAACGGGGGACTTCCGCAGCGAGGAATGCGAGGAACTTCTGAAAGAAGCCGACATCGTGGTTACAAATCCGCCATTCTCGCTTTTCCGCGAGTATGTGGCACAACTCATGAAGCACAACAAGAAGTTCATAATCGTCGGCAACCAGAACGCAATAACCTACAAGGAGATTTTCCCATACATAAAAGACAACCGGCTGTGGTTGGGCTACGGCTTCAAGGGAGCTGCGGCGCATTTCATGTCGCCCTACGAGGACACCGCCACAGCCGGCGACCACCGCAAGGGAATGATCAGGGTTTCTGGCGTAATGTGGTTCACCAATCTCGAAATACCCAAGCGCAACGAGGAACTTGATTTGGTCTGCCGCTACTCCCCGGAAGCCTATCCCAAATACGACAACTACGATGCCATAGAAGTGGGCCGCACCGCCGACATACCCTGCGACTACGACGGCGTTATGGGAGTGCCTATCACTTTTCTCGACAAATATTGCCCGACACAGTTTGAGATTGTGGGAATTATAAACCACGGAAGCGATGGTCCTTGGGATTTAGCCAAAGCCGTTGTTAATGGGAAGGAAAAGTACAAACGTTTAGCTATTTGCCGAATAAAACATTGATATATATCATGATGACAATAAAGCAGACAGAAGTAACCGTCGGGGAGATTACGGACGGTTACTCAAACAACGAAGAGCTGGGCGTGCGCGGCTATGGCGGCAGGCTCGACATACGCCCGCCATACCAGCGCGAGTTCATTTACAACACAAAGGAGCAGGAGGCGGTTATACGCACCGTGCTGAGCGGCTACCCGTTGAACGTGATGTATTGGGTGAGAAGAAGCGAGGATGCCGAATGCCCGTACGAAGTGATGGACGGACAGCAGCGCACGCTCTCGCTGTGCGAATACGTGGCGGGCAAGTTCAGCGTTGACTTCAAGAACTTCTTCAACCAGCCCGCAGACGTGCAGAAGCGCATACTCGGCTACAAGCTCACGGTGTATGTTTGCGAGGGGGAGGCGTCGGAGAAACTGGAATGGTTCAAGACAATAAACATAGCGGGGAAGCCGCTTAACGAGCAGGAGATTAACAACGCCGTTTACGCCGGGCCGTTCGTGAGCGACGCCAAGCGGCATTTCTCTAAAAACAACTGCGGCGCATACCGCCTTGGCAAAGATTTGGTGAACGGCTCGCCAATAAGGCAGGACTTCCTCAAAAAAGCCCTGGAATGGATGGCCGAACACGAAACGCGCACGGGACACAATCAAAGCGCCGTGGGATATATGGCAAAACACCAGCACGACCCCAACGCCAACAACCTGTGGAGCTATTTCCAGAACGTGCTTAATTGGGCGATAACCAATTTCGACATGAAGAAGTTCAAGAAGATAATGAAAGGACTTGATTGGGCTTGGTTCTACGACCGTTTTCACGAACAGGCTCTCGACACAGCGGCTTTGGGAAAACGCATATCAACGCTCATGCAGGACGATGAAATACAAAAAAGCAGCGGAATAATCCCCTACGTGCTTACCGGCGACGAACACTATCTCGACCTGCGCACCTTCCCCGAGAAAATAAAGCTCGCGGCGTGGGAAAGGCAGGGGCACAAATGCGCCATTTGCGGCAAGGAGCTTGACATGGAGTTCATGGAGGGCGACCACATCACCCCGTGGCGGGACGGCGGGCGCACCGTGGAGGAGAACTGCCAGATGCTTTGCCGGGAATGCAACCGCCGCAAAGGCGCAAAATGAACGCCGCCAAAACATCTCGTTCAAAGCACATATAATCAATAAATTTCACCGCCGTAGGGGCGTATGGCATACGCCCTGAATTGCGCGGATTTGCAATGTTGCGGCGGCGGTTCGCAACGCGGTTCACGCAGCGGTGTACAGGGCGTATGCCATACGCCCCTACAATTCGCACAAAACCAAAGCCCCAGAAACTACATCTGATGTAGGAAAAACTATGTCCTATGTAGAAAAAATTATGTCTGATGTAATTCAAATTACATCAGACATAATTTTCACCCCTTGCAACATCATGAAAACCAAACGTTTACACGATTATTGCAAAAACACATAAAACCTTTAATTCCAACGTGTTGCGTTTTCGGCGTGATTTGCGTCAAATGCCATCCGCTTTCCCGCCTTATCCCAAAGCACAACGCTCCGTTCGGCGGCAGCAACCGCGCTATTTGTCATAATCCTCCTTGCGCAGCGTGATGCTTACAAGCTGCTTGCGGGACGATGCCGAAACGTACACATAGCGGAAACTGATGCCCTCGTCCTTTGCGCGTTTCAGTTCCACGGAATTGGCTATCATCGAAAGCAACTGTCTGCGGAACATATCCATATTGCCCTGCACGAGCTTGGCGTCGTCTATTTCGCCGCTTATGGTGTAGTGGTATGAAAGGCAGCGCAACGCCTTGGAATACGTCATCGAGTCGAGCACAACCCCCTCGGACATTTTCCGGGGACACTGCTTTTCGGTGTATTCCCTTGCCTGTTGCATACATTGCTCGTCAAAGGAAGCCTGACGGCACGACGAAAACGCCAAAAGCAGCAACGGCAATATCAATACCAAACGTCTCATCTTCTGCGAACCAGCCTCCTCACCCGCGATATAATCTTCATCCCGAGCATCACGCCATCGTAAACGGCCATAACCCTGTCGAAGTTGTTCATAAGCCCGCCGAAACGCCCCGTAGCCTTGGGAGGCTCGAACAGGCTTTGGGCGAGCGCCCTCATGCGCCGCCCGCTGTTGCGCACATCGGCAAGGGCTTCGTCGCGCCGGGCGAGAATGCCGTCGAGCGTGAACCTTGGTGTTTTACTTGTCATTGCCGCCGCTTAAAAACAGGTTGCCGAGAAAATTGACAAGCGGCGCGGTTATCCATTTGTTGCGGTTGGTGTAAACCACGCCAGCAAGCACAACGAAGAACAACGCCACCGCCGCATAGCCGAGCGTGAGGCTTCCCGTGAGGTCGCCCACCAGCGATGCCATGCAAAAGGCAATCAAAATAAAAGCCACCGCACCGACAAGGAACATTACCATGCCCAATATCAGTGCGGAAAGCAACACCACGAGTTTAGAGACGAACTCCAGCCTCACATACCTCTTCTGGAGTTCGAAATACCGCTTTATTTCGGCAACAAGCTCCTCGAGGGTCTTAATGTTATGGTTGCTGGAAAACATTCCCCAAACTTTTTATCAATCCTCTTAATTGTCAGCCGCCTTCAGTTCGTCTGCAATGTCGTCCACAAGGTCGTTCATCTGCTTGCGGTCAAGGCGTATCCCCCTCCTCTGCAAAGCCTCGATGATCCTCTCGCGTGTGTCCTCTCCCTTTTCGGGGGCGAAAAGTATCCCACACGCGGCACCCACTGCGGCGCCGCCCAAAAAAGCTGCCAAAATGCTTAAACCTTTCATGACTTATGAATTTATTAGTTTGTAACTCGTTTCAAAATTACCCATTTTCCGCGAATGCAACGCAAGGTGAAGCCCACTTTATTGGAAATTCAACTACATTTCCGCCTTTTTAATATTCTTTATTATCAAAACGGCTGTATTCAAAATGAAAATCGTAACTTTGTAGCATCAAGTTGACGCCGCAGGGCTTTGACATAAACCAACAGAAAACGGAACAAAATTAACTTACAAAATCAAGCATCAAACAATCATGAAAAAGTATGTAGCCATAGCTTTGAGTTTGTTTACAGCCATAGCTTTCACTTCATGCAAATCGCAGGAATCCGCCTACAAGAAGGCATACGAAAAAGCAAAACAACAGCAGGCCGTGGAACAGCAGCAGCCGCAGCAGACCACAGTGGCCGTGCAGCCCACGCAACCCGCCACAACCGTAACCACCACCCCCACCCCGTCGCACTCTGACGCTAACGTGAGGAGCGAAAGCGTGCAGCTTGTGGACGGCAGCGGACTGAAGACATACAGCGTTGTATGCGGCAGCTTCTCGCTCAAGGCAAACGCCCAGGGATTGCAGCAGAAACTCAAGAACCAGGGCTACGAGGCGCAGATAGCTCTCAACCCGCAGCGCAAGTTCTACCGCGTGATTGCAACCACCTTTGACGACCTCAACTCGGCAGTGTCGTCGCGCAACAAGCTCCGCAACTCGTACTCCGACGCTTGGCTGCTCTACAACAAGTAATCCCCCTTTCTAAAAAACATACCATGCGCTTCACCCTTCACCCGGTGGGGCGCATTGGTTATAAATCCGCACAATAAAGGCGCAAGGCGCGGAATTGGAGACACCCCCTGCCGTGCACCCGCCAAACCCCCAAACTATCACTGTTATGAACTTAGGAATGCCCGAAATCGTGATAATCGCCATCGTAGTGCTGTTCCTGTTCGGCGGCAAGAAGCTGCCCGAACTGATGCACGGCGTGGGAAAAGGAATACGCGACTTCAAAAAAGGAATGAACGGAATTGAAGACGAGATAAAGAAAGACATAGACCAGAACGACACGACCGACAAGAAATGACACCGACCGCAAACGAAAACCCGGAAGCAAGACAAAACGTGGACGAAAGCAGCAACCTGCCCGAAATGACCTTTTGGGACCACCTTGAGGCGTTGAGGTGGATGCTTGTAAGGTCGTTCATCGCCATAGGCATACTGGTGGTCGGAGGGTTCGCCTTCATTCCCTGGCTGTTCCAGCACGTTATTATGGCTCCGTGCCGCAACGACTTCTTCCTTTACAAGTTTCTCGCGAAACTGAGTTCGTACGTGCCGTTCACCCCCGATGAGTTTGTCGCGCCGTTCAACGTGAACATAATAAACATAAAGCTGCCGTCGCAGTTCTTCCTGCAAGTGTCGCTTTCGTTCTGGTTCGCGCTGCTTGTGGCGTTTCCCTACATAGTTTTTGAGATATGGAGGTTTGTGTGTCCCGCGCTCTATAAAAACGAGAGGCGGCGCACGGAAAAGGCGTTCATCTTCGGCACGGTGATGTTCTTTGTAGGCTGCTTTGTGGGCTACGCCCTTGTGTTCCCGCTGACGCTGCGCTTTTTATATACATACCAGATAAGTCCGGAGATAACCAACCAGCTCTCGCTCGACTCCTACATGAGCAACTTTCTGATGCTCGTGTTCATGATGGGGATTATTTTCGAACTGCCACTTGTGTCGGCACTGCTGTCGAAAATAGGGCTGCTCAACCGTTCGTTCTTCAAGCAATACCGCCGGCACGCGGTTGTGGTGCTGCTTATAGTGGCAGCGGTGATAACGCCGTCGTCCGACCCGTTCACGCTAATGGCCGTGTTCCTGCCGATATACATACTGTGGGAGTTCAGCGCAATTCTGGTGAAACCCGCGCCAAAAAACGAAGATTGACAATGTTTATGTTACCAAAGCGCAAAAAAACATCAAAAACATCGGAATTATGCACTTTGTAACAAAAGAAATACGTACTTTTACACTTGGATTTTAAGAGTTTTTTGAAAGAAAAGGAGAATAGATACTGACGAGATAATATGAGTTCAAAAAAGAAAATAGGCTTGATAGGTTTTGGACGCATGGGGGCGAAATACCTGCACTATTTGCAGGCATGCCCCGATTGGGAAGTGGCTTATATATGCGATGTGGACGAAAACGCACGCAACTATGCAAAAAAACTGTCGCCCGCCTCAAAGGTTGTGGCCAGCGAACAAGATATTTTTGAAGACAGAGACGTTGATGCCGTGGCACTTTGCACTCTCGCAAATTTCCGCCACGAACAAATACTGAAAGCCGTGAAATACGGCAAACACATTGTTTCTGAAAAACCTATAGGCGACACTCTCGAAAGGGAATGGGCATCGGTGAAAGCCGTGGAAAACTCGGGCGTGCTTGCAACCGTGAACCTTTACCTCCGCCATTCTTGGTATCACAGCCTGATGAAGCAGTACATAGACGAGGGGGAGCTTGGCGAGCTTGCCATTGTCCGCGTTTGCCACATGACACCGGGGCTTGCCCCAGGAGAGGGACACGAATACGAAGGCCCGGCTTTTCACGACTGCGGAATGCACTACGTTGACATTGCGCGCTGGTATGCCGGGGCGGAATACAAAACATGGCATTCCCAAGGAATGAGGATGTGGAACTACAAAGACCCTTGGTGGGTTCAATGCCACGGGACTTTTGAAAACGGGATAGCGTTCGACATAACGCAAGGGTTCGTGTACGGTCAGCTTTCAAAAGACCAGACGCATCTTTCATACGTTGACCTGATTGGGACAAAGGGCATTGTGCGCATGACCCACGACTTCAAGACAGCAATCGTGGACCTGCACGGAGTGAACAACACCACCCTCACCCGCAAGCCTTTCGGAGGGAAGAACATCGACACTATGTGCAACCGTTTCGCCAAAAGCATAAACGACGGCAAGCTCGACCCGCAGCTGCCCACGCTCCGCGACTCCGCCATAGCATCAGAATACGCCTGGAAATTCTTCGAGGACAGCAAGGAGCACGACCTTCCCGCCATAGGCGACCTTAAGACGCTCGACGAAATACGCGAACGCCGCAGAAACCTGACAGACGGATACGGTCTCTTGCACCGCAGGGAATTCTAAAAACGACAATATAATTAATAATGTACTTAAATACCTAACCTAAAAATTATGGCTAAAATTTCAAGACGCGACTTTCTGAAAAAGGGAAGCGCAGCTATGGCCGGTATGATTATCGCGCCGAGCATCGTGCCAAGCACAGTTCTTGGCAAAACTTACGGACACAAGTCTCCAAGCGACAAGCTTAACATCCTCGGCGTTGGCGTCGGCGGTCGCGGCGCAAGCGACTTGGCAGGAATGGAAACCGAGAACATCATCGGACTTTGCGACGTTGACTGGAAGTATGCAAAGCATATTTTCGACAAATATCCCAAGGCAAAGCGTTACAAAGACTGGCGCAAGATGTATGACGAGATGCTGAAGAGCGCAGACGCCGTAATGGTGGCTACCGCCGACCACACTCACGCGATCATCGCCGCAAACGCAATAATGTCGGGCAAGCACGTATATGTGGAGAAGCCCATGACTCTCTATGTTTATGAGTCGCGCTTGCTCACAATGCTTGCCAAGAAATATAAGGTTGCAACCCAGATGGGTAATCAGGGAGCTTCAATGGCCGGCACCCGCAAGGCTATCAACTGGCTTTGGAACGGCGAAGTGGGCGAAGTTACACGAATCGACTCTTTCACAAACCGTCCCATTTGGCCGCAAGGCATCCCCACTCCAAAAGAAAAAATGGCAATTCCCGACACTCTTGACTGGGACAGCTTCATTGGTCCGGCAAAATACCGCGACTACAACTCCATTTATACGCCGTGGAACTTCCGTGGCTGGTGGGATTTCGGAAGCGGTGCGCTTGGCGACATGGCAAACCACATCCTTCAGGTTGCGTCAAAGGGCTTGAATCTTGGCTATCCCGATGAGGTTATCGGAAGCTCGACCATGCTTATGACCGACTCCTGCCCGTCTGCCGAGAAGATTACATACCACTTCCCCGCTCGCGACAACATGAAGAAGATGGCTTGCCCGCCTGTTGTGCTTAACTGGTATGACGGCGGCATCGTGCCCGAACTTCCGTTCGATATGCCCGAAGGCAAAACCTTTGACGAAAACGGTGTTACCGTTTACTACGGTACTAAGGACACCTTGGTTGTCGGCACATACGGCAACAATCCGTTCCTCGTTTCCGGCCGCGACCCGAAAGTTCCCGAAATGCAACGCATCGTTAAGGACGACCACCACCAGCAAGACTGGATTCGCGCTTGCAAGGAAAGCCCGGAAAACCGCGTTCCGTCAGCTTCGGACTTCAGCGAGGCAGGACCCCTGAACGAAATGATTGTCATGGGCTGCGCAGCCGTTCGTCTGCAAGAGCTGCACCAGTGGCTCAAGTGGGACGGCAAGAACATGAAGTTCACCAACATTCCCGCAAACGCAAAGATACGCAGCATAATCGAGGACAATTTCCACATCCACGACGGACATCCGACATTCGACCGCAAATACAGCGAGCCTATCGACGCGAACGAGTATGCGGCACGTCTCATCAAGCCGGTTTACCGCGAAGGCTGGACATTGCCCGAGCTTCCCACTCTCTAATCAAAAACAAAACAGAACAACAATGAAAAAATTAATTTATAGCGTATTGTGCCTGTCGCTGGCAGTAAGCGCCAACGCCGGCTGCCCCAAGAAAAAGTCTGCGTGCTGCGCATCAGCTCCCAAAGGCACTGTTACCCTGTATTGCTCGCAAGGCTTCCAGGGTCCTGAAAAATGGGACAAGTTCAACTTTCCTGTTGACAAGAAAGGTTACATCAGCATCTTCGACGGCACAAGCATGAAAGGCTGGAGAGGATATGCCAAGAGCTACGTCCCCTCGCGCTGGGTGATTGAAGACGGCGCAATCCACTTCATCGGCAACCAGGCCCCGGAAGAGAAGCGCAAGAACAAAGAAGGCGGCGACATCATCTTCGCCCACAAGTTCAAGAACTTCGAGCTTTCCATCGACTGGAAAGTCGGCAAGGCTTGCAACTCCGGAATTTTCTACCTTGCACAGGAGCTTACAAACAAGAACGGCGATGTTGAATCAATCGTTGTGTCGGGTTTGGAAAGCCAGGTGCTTGACAACGCAAACCACCCCGATGCAAAACTCGGCAAGGATGGCAACCGCCAGTCAAGCTCGCTCTATGACCTTATCCCCGCAAAGCCGCAGAACCAGAAGCCTTACGGCGAATGGAACAACACGGTTATCCGCGTTTACAACGGTAATGTTACGCACTACCAGAACGGAGTGAAAGTTGTTGAATACAAACTTTGGACTCCCGAATGGACAGCCCTGCTCCAGACCAGCAAATTCAGCGAGAAGGCTTGGCCTGCAGCATTCGAAGGCTTCAACAACGCCGGCGGCGACAACCATGAAGGCTTCATCGGTCTCCAGGATCACGGCGACGATGTTTGGTTCAAGAACATCAAGGTAAAGATACTCAAATAACAGCAACTTAACAAAACACAAATATGAAACAAACATTATTAGCCGTGGCGGCTTGCGCATTGATGCTTGCTTCCTGCGGCAACAAAAAATGCAGTTGCAACTGCAACTGCGGCAGCTCCAACTGCGCTTGCGCGGCACAGAAAGACAGTGCTGTAAGCGATGCTGCCCTTGACTACAAAGTTGTTGAAAAGCCTCAGGTTGACATCAGCAAGCTGCCTGTTGACAAAGACGGCTACATCACCATCTTCGACGGCAAGACTCTTGACGGCTGGCGTTGCTACGGCAAGGACGCTGCCGGTTCCGACTGGAATGTTGACGACGGCGCAATCCACCTCAAAGGTTCAGGCAACGGCGAAGGCGGCGGCGTTAACGGTGGCGATCTTCTTTTTGCACACAAGTTCAAGAACTTTGAGCTTACATTCGAATACAAAGTTGCAAAAGGCACTAATTCGGGCGTGTTATACCTTGCACAGGAAGTTACTGTAAACAACAACGGTAAGGATGAGTTCATCCCCATTTGGCAGTCGGCTTCGGAATACCAGATTCTCGACAACGGCAACCACCCCGACGCACAGCTCGGAGTTGACGGCAACCGCCAGTCCGCTTCTCTCTACGACATGATTCCCGCAAAGCCGCAGAACGCAAAGCCCTACGGCGAGTGGAACACGGGCAAAATCATGGTTTACGAAGGAACAGTGGTTCACGGCCAGAACGGCAAAAACGTTTTGGAATACCACCTTTGGACACCGAAATGGAAAGAGATGCTCGACAACAGCAAGTTCAAGGCTGACGGCGACTTCCCCATTGCGTACAAGCTGCTCCTCAACATGGGCGGCGACAACCACGAAGGCTATATCGCATTCCAGGATCACGGAGACGATGTTTGGTATCGCAACATAAAGGTTAAGATACTCAAGTAAGCCTGTAAACTGTAACATACAAGAATGCTGCCGCACGGTATTTTCGCCGGCGGCGGCATTTTTTTAATACATTAAACCCAAGAAAAAGATGATTAAAAGAATATTCCCCGCCCTGCTCGCCGCGTTGCTCTTATTGCCGTTGCAGATGCAGGCCGCCACGCAAAAGGCAAAGCACAAAAAACAGTTCGCACTGCAACTCTACTCCATACGCGAGCTTGTACACGAAGGCGACATGGCCGATTTCAAAAAGCTTCTCAACGAGCTGTCGGGCATGGGCTACACCGCAGTTGAAGCGGCAAGCTACGACCAAGGCAAAGGCACCATCTACGGTTTCACGCCCGAGGTTTACAAGCGCGCCGTTGAAGAAGCCGGCATGGAATCGCTCTCCGCCCACATAGGCAAACCGCTTTCTGACGAAGAACTCAAAAGCGGCGACTACTCGCAATCGCTCGCATGGTGGGACAAGACCATCGCCGACCAAAAAAGAGCAGGAGTTTCATATATTGTAATGCCGTGGATGAGCATCCCCGCCACTTTGAAACAGCTCAAGGTTTACTGCGACTACTACAATGCCGTCGGCAAAAAGTGCGCCGCACTGGGCATCAAGTTCGGCTACCACAACCACAAGCACGAGTTTGTAAACGTTGAGGGGAAGACGGCATACGACTATATGCTCGAGAACACCAACCCGATGTACGTGTTCTTCCAAATAGACCTGTACTGGTGCGTGCGGGCAAACTGCAACCCCGTTGAGTATTTCAGGAAATACCCCGGACGCTTCAAGCTGTTCCACGTAAAGGATGAGAACGAGCTTGGCGGAAGCTGCTCAATGGGCTTCGACGTAATTTTCAACAATGCGTCCACCGCCGGTCTGGAATACCCCGTCGTTGAAATCGAACGCTACAGCCACCCTGTGATGCAGGAGGCAAAGGAAAGCGCGGACTATCTTAACTCAGCACTGTTCGTAAAAAAAACATACCGGAAAAAATAAACAACAGAAGCAGTGCGTAAGAATAACATCCTTACTGCTGCCCTGGAACGCACATAACGGAGACCGATTCCTGCATGGACGGAAAACCGTATGCTGAAACGCAAAAACTACATCGGATGTAGAAAAAACTATGTCTGATGTAGTTTTTTCTATGTCCTATGTAGGAAAAATTATATCAGACATCATTTTTGCCTTCGCAAACCTCTGGAAAACAAAAACTAACAAGCCCTCACGAATTATAAGCAAACACCTGTGAACCTGTTGGTTACCCCAAACACGCAAGTTCGGGACAATATCTCCGAAAGTCAAGACTGACTGCACATTTTGAATGCCACGCAGATTATCATGAATCTTTTTGTCGTATTTACAGGAAAAAAGGCGTATATTTGCATATAATCAACAAAAATTCCATGAAAAGAAGCATTTTATTATTCGCATCTGCGCTGTTTGCCTTTGCCCTTGTTTCACCAAACGCCCCAAAGGCTTCCGCACAGAAAAAAAGCTACGCAAAGAAAATCAGCCAGCCCAAAAGCGACTATGTTGTCGTTACCAAACACGGAGTGCCTGCTGACGGAAAGACAGATGCGGGCGGAGCGATACAGAAACTAATCGACAACAACCCCAACCGCACAATATACTTCCCCGATGGCGTTTACCTTGTGTCGCGCCCGATAAACACCCCCGCCGACCCGCAGAAAAGCGTGCAGTTGGTGCTGTCCAACTACGCGACGATAAAGGCCACCGGCGAATGGAAGGAAGGCGGTGCGGTGATAAAGCTCGGGGCTATCCACAAGGCAAACGACATAAACACGAACGGCAGCAACTATGGGCTGTACGGCGGCATCATTGACGGGTCGGGCTTTGCCGATGGGGTTTCGATTGACGGCGGCAGGGAGACGAAAATCGAAAACGTGTCCATAAAGCACACCCAAATAGGGCTGCACGTGAAAAGCGGCGCAAACAGCGGCTCGTCAGACGCCGACATAAACGACGTAAACATAGTGGGCAACGACAAAGCCAATTCCATAGGCCTCTTGGCGGAGGGGAGCGACAACACATTCACCAACATGAGGATAGCCTCGGTGAACACCGGAGTATGGATAAGGGGCGGCGCGGGAAACAGCCTCAGGAACATACACCCGCTGTACATATACCACAAAGACCAAGTGTATGAGACAAGCTGCGGTTTTATTGTCGAGACCAGCAACAACTGGTTCAACTTCTGCTACAGCGACCAGTTCGCAACCGGCTTCAAGATAAAGGGCAGCGCATCGGTCAACCTCACCGACTGCTTCTGCTACTGGTACAGGGGCAAAGTGCCGTTCCAGACAGCCATAAAGTGCGAGGGGAAATTCAACTCGCTTGCAATGGGAATACGCGCCATTTTCAACCAGGACGGAAGCGAGGCCACACTGCTTGACGCAGAAAAGGGCGGCACCGGAGCACTTATACACCCTGTGGCATGGGCTGACAAAATATCAGACAAAGACGTGAGCGACAGTTACAAGAAATAAAAAGCAAAACAAACACATAACACAAACATTTCAATGAAAAAGAACATATCAGGCATCGCGTTGCTAATGCTGGCTATCGCGTTCTCATTCTCAAACGCCGGCACGGCATTTGCGCAGAAAAAGCATTCAAAGAAATTGGCACAAGCCAAAAGCGCATTTATAGTGGCAACCGAACACGGCGTTCCAGCCGACGGGAAAACCGACGCCACGGAAGCCATACAGAAACTTATTGACGAGAACCCCAACCGCACCATCGTGTTCCCCGACGGAGTGTATCTCGTTTCGCGCTCCATCAACACACCCGCCGACCCCACAAAGAGCGTACACCTCGTGTTGGGCAACTACGCAACCCTCAAAGCCACAGGCGAATGGAAAGAAGGCGGCGCGATTGTGCGCCTGGGCGCAATACACAAAGCCAACAACATTTACATAAACGGAAGCAACTACGGCATTTCGGGCGGAATAATCGACGGTTCGAACATTGCGGACGGCATATCCATTGACGGCGGCAGGGAGACAAGAGTGGAAGACGTATCCATAAAGCACGTCCAGACAGGAGTGCATATAAAGCACGGCGCAAACAGCGGCTCGTCCGACGCCGACATAAACGACGTGAACATAACAGGCAACGGCAAGTCCAACTCCGTAGGGGTGCTTGTGGAAGGCTTCGACAACACATTCACCAACATGCGAATAGCCAACGTGAATGTCGGCGTGTACCTTAAAACAGGCGGCAACAGCCTGAGGAACATCCACCCCTTGTACACCGGCGGCAAAGAACAGACTTACGAAACAAGCTGCGGGTTTGTTGTGGAAAGCACGAACAACTGGTTCAACTACTGCTACAGCGACCAATTCGCCACAGGCTTCAAAATAAAGAAAGGCGTGTCTGTAAACCTCTCCGACTGTTTCTGCTTTTGGTACAGCGGCAAAGTGCCGTTCCAGACAGCTATCGAATGCGACGGCAAACTTGAATCAATAGTTACCGGGCTGCGTGTGGGCTTTAGGAAAGAATGCCCCAGGCTCACAATCCTGAAAGCGGAAAAAGGCGGCAGGGGAATGTTCGCTAACTACATAAAGCCGGCAGGAGAACTGTCGTCCGACGACGTAAGCCAGGACTACACGCGATAACACAGCCACGGCAAAGCAGGCAGGCACAGCAAAGGTTTGGGTTTCTTGTTTTTGAAAGCCCAAGCCTTTGCCATTTGACGAAAAAACCGTAACTTTGCTTTTACTAAGCAAGAACGACTTAAATGAACGTAAAAAGAGTATTATTCATCAACCAAGGCATAACCCCATACGTACCTGACAGCCCCATGGCAAAAGCAGGGCGCGAATTGCCGCAAACCATACAGGAAAGCGGGCGCGAGATAAGGACATTCCTACCCCAATGGGGCTGCATCAACGAACGCAGAAACCAACTGCACGAAGTTATACGCCTTTCGGGGATGAATATTATAATCGACGGCAATGACCACCCGCTAATCATCAAAGTGGCATCGTTGCAACCGGCGAGGATGCAGGTTTATTTCATAGACAACGATGACTATTTCGACAAACGCGGCATGGAAACCGACGACTATGGGTACGAATATGCCGACAATGGGGAAAGGGCCATATTCTATGCTCGCGGCGTGCTTGAAACTGTGAAGAAGTTACGCTGGCGTCCCGATGTAATCCATTGTCAAGGTTGGATTTCCGCAGTTGTCCCACTCTACATAAAGACAGCCTTTAAGGACGAGCCTTCGTTCAACGGCACAAAGGTGGTGTTTGAAGTGAACAACGTGAAACTGAAAGACAACCTCCCGGGAAACTTCAGCTCCTGCCTGGCGACCCGCAACGTAACCAAGGCGTTCCTGAAAAAGGAAAACATGAAGTTTGAAAGCCCGGACGACCTACTCAAATTGGGAGTGAAATTCTCTGACGCACTCATACTCGGCACCAACGACGCAAGCAAGGAGGTGGTGGACTTTGCCGAAAGCAACGGCAAGCCTGTGCTGCCTTTCATGGAAAACCCCGACTACCCTTCATACTATGGGGAGTTCTACGAAAAGCTGCTAAGCTGAGAGCATTACGAACAAAGCCGTAGGCAAACAATCACAACCAGTAACCATTTCACGCTTTAACCCTTTTTACAAGTGAAAGCATATAATCTGTTGAAAAGTCTGACGGCACTGGCTGCCGTTGTATGCATGATCGTTTCATGCGATGACGAAACCGGCAACATAGGCGGCAAGGTCATGCCCGGTCAGGATGAGATGGAAATCACGCAAAACATATACAGCGTGCTTTCGCGCTCCGTAAAAGCCGACAGCGTACTCGGCACAACATCTACCAGTTATTTGGGGAAAATCACCGACCCCGAGACAAACGCCACCACGTCGTGCGACTTCCTCGCCCAGTTCCACATTCTCGAAAACCTGACGTTCCCGCAAAACGGCACACTGGTAATGGACAACGACACGGTTGAGGCGGATTCTGTTGACATACGCCTTTATGTCTCCAGCTACTACGGCGACTCACTCAATTCCATGAAGCTTGGCGTTTACGAACTCGACACGGCGAACACGATGAAGGAAAACATGATTTACTACTCCAACATTGACCCTTGGAAATACGTAAACAAGAAAGAAACGGCAATACGCAAGGAACTTTCATTTTCCGTTATAGACATGACGCTTAGCGACAGTCTGAAAAACGTTAACTCACGTAACAGGAACATCCTCATCAAGCTCCCCAAGGATTACGGCACATTCATAATGAAAAAGTATTATGAAAATCCCTCGAACTTCGCCGACTCATACAGCTTTATCCACAATGTCTGCGCAGGTTTTTACTACCGCATAATTTCAGGCAACGGCACTATGCTCAACATTGACGCCGCAAATCTTAGCGTATATTTCCGCTACAAGCAGGGAGACTCCATAATAAACGGCGTGCAGAGAATGGCTGCAACCGAGGAAGTATTGCAAAACACGCGGATTGAAAACAAAAATACGGAGAAACTGCTTGAAGAAGGAGACCATACCTACTTGAAAACGCCCGTGGGAATATACACGGAAGTTACGCTCCCCATTGACAGCATATATAATGACAGCCATATAAACGACACCATAAACAGCGCGAAAATCTCGTTTACGCGAATAAACGACGACAAGCAGACAACCTACAACCTGCCTATCCCGCAAACCTTGCTTATGGTCAAGGCCGACGAGCTGTACAGTTTTTTTGAAAAGAGCAAAGTGGCCGACGGAGCCACTTCATACGTGGCATCTTACAGCGAAAAGGAAAACGCCTATACCTTCAGCAACATTTCGGCACTAGTTTCAAACCTGTATGCCGTGAGAAAGGACGGCGCAGGAGTGAAAGCGTCCGATACGAAAGCTGTGAAAGAGGCAAAATACGCTAAATGGGAAGCCGAGCACCCCACATGGAACAAGGTGCTGTTAGTTCCCGTCAACACCACATACTCGCAACAAACAGTCGGATACACCACCCAGCAAGTGCTGTCGCGAGTGCGCAACGACCTGTCGCTCTCCTCCACGAGACTTGCGGGCGGAAACAGCGGGGACATCAAAATATCGGTAATCTACAGCCGTTTCAAGAAATAAGCATTACTAACCCAACTTTACACGATACCATAATGAAAGGCATAGTTCTCGCAGGAGGTTCGGGCACACGCCTCTACCCTATCACTAAAGGCGTAAGCAAACAGCTGCTTCCCATATTCGACAAACCGATGATATACTACCCCATTTCGGTGCTCATGCTTGCCGGAATAAGGGACATTCTTATAATCTCCACACCGCACGACCTGCCGGGCTTCAAACGTCTTCTTGGCAGCGGCGAAGACTTCGGGGTAAATTTTGAGTATGCCGAACAACCTTCACCAGACGGTCTCGCACAAGCGTTCATTATCGGCGAAAAATTCATCGGCAACGATAATGTGTGTCTCGTCCTTGGCGACAACATATTCTATGGCAGCGGTTTCACGGGAATGCTCCGCGAAAGCGTGGACTATGTAAACAATCAAAACTGCGCCACCGTGTTCGGTTATCACGTTAACGACCCGGAACGCTACGGCGTGGTGGAATTTGACAAAAACGGGAATGCGCTCAGCATAGAGGAGAAACCTGCGGAACCCAAATCAAACTTCGCAGTTGTGGGACTTTATTTCTACCCCAACGATGTGGTTGGGATAGCAAAGAACATAAAGCCCTCGCCACGCGGCGAACTGGAAATTACAACCGTAAACGAAGTGTATCTAAACTCCCAGCGGCTGAAAGTGCAGCGGCTTGCACGCGGTTTCGCCTGGCTCGACACCGGCACACACGATTCCCTTTCCGAGGCATCCACATTCATTGAGGTTGTAGAAAAGCGTGGCGGATTGAAAGTGGCTTGCCTTGAGGACATAGCCTTTTCCAACGGCTGGATTGACGCAGCCACACTGCGCAAGGTGGCACAGCCAATGAGCAAAAACGAATACGGCAAATACCTGCTGCGCCGTGCGGACGAAGCGGAACAAGAACCGGACAACGCATAAAACATGAACGTAATAAAGACTGACATTGAAGGAGTACTGGTTTTAGAGCCGAAAGTATTCAACGATGCACGCGGATATTTTTTTGAGAGCTATAACGAGAGGGATTTCACCGCTCTTGTGGGAAACGTGAATTTCATTCAGGACAACGAAAGCCGCTCGCAGTACGGTGTACTACGTGGTCTTCATTTCCAAAAAGGCGAACATTCCCAAGCAAAACTCGTGAGGGTTGTCCGTGGAAAGGTTTACGATGTGGCTGTTGACCTGCGCAAAAGTTCCCCAACTTTCGGGAAATATGTCGGCGTGGAACTTACGGAAGACAACCACCGCCAGTTTTTCATCCCACGCGGCTTTGCCCACGGCTTCGCTGTAATGAGCGACATTGCCGTGTTCCAGTACAAATGCGACAACCTGTACGCTCCCGAAAGCGAAGGAGCTATTATGTGGAACGACCCGGATTTGGACATAAAGTGGCCTGTGGCTGCCGACAACATAATTCTGTCAGAAAAAGACAAGCACCATCCTTTCCTAAAAGATTCGGAATATTTCTTCGACTGATTTCTACAAACGCTTGATGAGCCTAAGCAGACACAGGCTGGCATATCCATATATTATAATGCTGTCGTTATGTGCAACATTATTTTCTATGCCATCATCTGCATACGCCCAACGCACCATAAGGACTGTGATTGCAGACAGCACCACCAGAATGGCGTTGCTCGGTGCAAATGCCGTGGTGTTCACTTCTGACAGCTCTTTTCTTAAAGGCGTTGCTTCCGACACTGCGGGCGTGGTGCAGCTTAGCCTCTCCCCCCACTCCGAATACATTTTGCGGGTTTCAATGATTGGGTACAAAACTCTTTATACAAACATACGAAAACCGCGCCGTGCCGGCAAGCCTGTCATTGGCGACACGCTTTTTCTGTCCTTAAACTCCATTTCCCTGAAAGGCGCCACAGTAATAGGCACGCGTGCCGACATGGAAACCAAAGAAGACACCACAAGTTTCAATGCCGGGGAATACAACGTGCCGGAAGGGGAAGCACTCGAAGAACTCGTAAAGCTGCTGCCAGGGGTGGAGATTGACGGAAATACTATAACATACAACGGCAAGCCCATAGCCGAATTCAAAATCAACGGCAAAGACTTCTTCAAAGGAAACAACCGCTCTGCGCTGAAAAACCTCCCTGCGGAACTCGTAAACCGCATAAAGACTTACGAGAAAAAAAGCGACTATGCCGAACAAACCGGCATTGACGACGGAAACGAGCAGACTGTAATGGACATTGAGCTGAAAAAGGAACTCAACGAAACATGGACCATCAACTATGATGCCGCAGCAGGATCGTATGGAAGATACATACAAAAATTATTCGCAAACCGCATGACCGACCGTTCCCGCCTGAGCTTCACCGCAAACATGAACGATGACGACGCAAGGTCAAACAACAAGTCGCTCGGGGCAGACTTCCACATTAACAACGGAAAAACACAAAAGGAAAGCCGGCGTTTTGAAATGGGAGGTAACATCGGAATACACGACAACCGTTCGCACAGCCAGACATGGCGTAGTGCGGAAAACTACATAGGGGCATCACAAACCTCGCAGTTTTCCAACAGCGACAGCTACAACAAAAACAAATCAGCAGGCATAAGCGGAAATCTCAGAATGCTTTGGCATCCCGACACCCTCACAACCGTAACCGCCAACACCAACCTTTCGTTCAATAGCTCGCAAGTTTTCTCACGTTCACGCTCGGCGAGATTCAACAGCGATCCTTACGAAATAACCAATGGCGAAGATCCTCTTGACAGCGTGTTCAGTACAGGGTTTTCTGAAGGGAAGCATACCGGGCTATACGGCGCGACCATCAACCGCAATTCAAACTCATCAAAATCTCACGGCAACAACCACAGTTTCGGCATAAGCGGAATGGCGGTAAGGCGGCTCAACAGCAAGGGGAGAAACGTAAGTTTTGATTTCGGAATATCAATCGGAAACGGTGAGAACAAGTCTTTCCGCATTGCCGACATTTATTATTACAAGCGGGCGGCAGACAAACGCCACACATTCCAAGACCAATACACTTTTTCCCCATCTCACAACTGGAGCTACCGCGAGCGCATCAGCTACAGCGAACCCATAATAAAAGGGCTGCGGTTCCAGACAAGCTACTCCTTCCTGCGTTCTAAAAACCGCAGCAACCGCTCGCTTTACGAGCTTGATTCGCTCGACGGCTGGCGCAACGGCGAACACCAGCTCGGCGACTTGCCGTCAACCGAGGACTCCCTGCAATCCGTCCTCAATATGCAAAACTCGCTATACACCACATACAACAACTTTCACCACACATGGCACGAAAGCCTTAACTACAACAGCCGCAATATAACGGCGTTCGCATCCACCGACATAAGCTACAACACCACACGGCTCGACTACCGCCGCAACACTATCGACACCACGTTTTCACGCCGTCTGCTCCGCTTCAAACCATCCGCCATGTTCCGTTACCGGCCATCCAAAAACGAAAAAGTGGAAATAAGGTACAGCGGCTGGAACACCGACCCGTCAATGACCAACCGCATACCCACCACCGACAACGCCGACCCGCTCAACATCCACCTTTCCGGGGGAAACCTGAAACCCGCATGGAACAACCGAGTAATGTTTGAATACGGCAAGTTCATCGTGAAAAGGCAGCAAAACTGGCAGGTAAATGCACAGTTCGACCAAAGTTCAAACAACATAAGCACGGCAATCCTTTACGATGAGACAACAGGCGTGCGCACCACGCAACCCAGAAATATTAACGGCAACTGGGCGGCACGCACCGACTTTACGTTCACGACCGGGTTCGGAGCCAAAAAGGCCTTTCGACTTAAATGCTCCACAACCGGTACATACAACAATTCTGTGGGCTACATAAGCAGCGGCAAAAGCGCATCCAGCCAAAAAAACACCACAAAAACTTCCGGGGTGTTCCAACGGGTAAGCCTGAGATACCAAAACGATTTTCTGGAGACAAAGCTCGGCGCATCACTCCGCTACCGGCACACCGACAACAAGCTGCGCCCACAATCCAACATGGACATATACAATTATTCCTACTCGGCATCGGCCCGGGTAAAGCTGCCTTGGAAGATGACAGTAGAGAACTCGCTTAGCATGAACAGCCGTCGCGGATACACCAACAAGAACATGAACACGGACGAACTAATCTGGAACGCCACTGCCTCGCAAAACTTTTTCAAAGGATCACCGCTAATTGTCAGGCTAAAACTTTACGACATTCTCCGGAAACGAAGCAACATAACAAGAACCATTAACGCACAGAGCCGCGTTGACACCGAAAACGACGCCTCATACAGCTACTTCATGCTGCACTTCATAATAAGGCTCAACATATTCAACGGCAAAATTTCCTCGGGCTTTTCCAAAGGCAAGAAGAAGGATAAGGAAAAAAAGGACAAACCCCAAAAAGAAAAGGAACTGTTGCCGCTTTAGCAACGTTTTTGCCGCCAAACGCGCAAGCCCAAGGAGAAAAAAGCCCGAAAGGCACTTTTTTTGCCCCCCACGATAAAAAACTCCGCAAAACATTTGGTGCTTTCACAAACAATCCGTACTTTTGCATCGCTTTTGAGAAATAAAGCATCCGGCGCTGTAGCTCAACTGAATAGAGCATTTGACTACGGATCAGAAGGTTTAGGGTTTGAATCCCTACAGCGTCACAGAAGAATGCTACTGACATCGGTAGCATTCTTTGTTTTATTACAACTCAGCCAAATAACGAAAACCAGACAGCAATGAAAACCCTGCTCATACTCGTGGGAAAAACCACCGACAAAAGCGTGGCAAAACTCACAGAAGACTACATAAGCCGCATAGGACACTACATACAATTTGAAGTGAACGTAATTCCCGACCTGAAGAACACTTCAAAACTCACCGAAGCCCAAATCAAGACTTCTGAGGGGGAGAACATCGTGAAGCTGCTGCGCCCGGGCGACCACGTGATACTGCTTGACGAACACGGAACGGAATACCGCTCCGTTGATTTCGCCACAAAGCTCAACAAGCTGTGGAGCAATTCCGCCCGCCGCATAGTGTTCGTCACCGGAGGTCCATACGGTTTCTCGCAAAAGCCAAAGGATGCCGCCAAAGAAAGCATTTCGCTCTCAAAAATGACATTCTCCCACCAAATGGTAAGGCTCATATTTGTGGAGCAACTATACCGTGCACTGACGATACTCAACAACGAGCCATACCACCACGAATAAAGGCACACGGGAACGCAGTTACCATGAAAACGAAAACCTTGCCACCAACGGCAAATGGTCACTGAACCCTCCAAGATAGCGCATACCGTTGTATGTCCGGAAAGGCACTTTTTCGCCGTCTTTCTCCACAAGCAGGAACGGCGCGGCGAAAATGCGGCATCCGTCCCGCGACAGGTTGAGCGGAAATGACTTGCGCAGCAAACGCCCGCTGACCACAAAATTGTCAATTGTCTCCCATTTGCCTTTGTAGCAGTATGTGCCTTTCACGCTTCCATCGCCACGGCTGCTGTACATAAGGTTGAAAAGCCTGTCATCGCGAAACTCCGAACTGTCTTGCAAAACAGGCCGCGCACCCAAATGCCGGCACAAAAGCGGGGATTGCGGCACGTCATTGAAATCCCCGGTAATTATCACGTTTGCGTGGCGGCGCACTTTGAAAAGCGAATCCGCCTTGCGCCCCACCTGCCGCGCAAGGCGTTCGCGGTAGCGCGCACCTTGCTTGTAGCGGTCGAGCCTGCTCGGGAAATGGCACACAAAAACGTCAAGCGTGTCGCCGGTTACAACCCTGCCCGACACAAGCAGCACATCGCGCGAGAACTTGCGCGGCAAACCATTGAAATTCGGGCGTATTATCTCAGTGCATACCGGCGCGAATGAAAGCGGTCTGTAAAGCAACGCCACATTTATCCCCCGGCTGTCCAAACTGCTGGTAACAAAATACCTGTACCCAGCCCTTTTCAGCACGCTCACTTTTGTCAGCTTCTCAAGAACCGTGTCGTTCTCCACCTCGCACAACGCAACCAAATCGGGAACGGCAACACCACCTGCCGCAGCAATTGTCTTGCCCACATTCTCCAGTTTTTTCATAAACTTGTGCCAAGTCCACCGCCTCACCGCCGTTGGGGTAAATTCGTCATCCTGCTTCTGCGGGTCGTCATACGGGTCGAACAGATTTTCCACATTCCACTCCATTACGCAGAACCCAGTCTGCGCAGCCAGCCTTGGCGCAAAAAACATCACGCCAAGAAACGCCACAACAACCTCCCTGAACACCACGAACCTCATGCTGTACAACTTCATTTTTACCAATATGCAAATATATAATATTTTACACCACGGCAAAACGCGCAAAAGCACAAAATCTGCATCCGCTTAATTTCCAAACAATTACCGCACTCCATATTTGCTTTGTATATTTCTGGGACACAGACGGTTGCAAAGGCGGAAAAAAGGTCTGATGTAGTTTTTTCTACGTCTGACATAATTCAAACTACATAGGACGCAGTTTTTTCCATGTCCCATGTTGTTTTGCGGTGGTCGGCTTACAAATTCTGCGGAACAGTTTTCCAACGGCAAACAACGATTGTTTTACTTTCCAAACTCCCCCTTTTATTTGTAATTTTGCACGCGCAAAACAATACGCAACATATATGAACGCAAAGGCAAAAGGATATTTTCTCGGGGCGTTGGGTGCGGCAAGCTACGGCACAAACCCCATTTTCGCCATTCCGCTCTACAAATGCGGCATGGACTCGGAAAGCGTGCTGTTTTTCCGCTATCTGCTCGCCATTCCAGTAATAGCCCTTATGATGAAAGCCCGGGGCAGGAGCTTCACCCTCAGAAAAGGCGATATAATACCCGCTTTCGCCATGGGTGCGCTCATGGCTCTGTCGTCATACTTCCTCTTTGTAAGCTACAAATACATGGGGGCGGGAATAGCCTCCACCCTGCTGTTTCTATACCCCATAATGGTAGCGGTGATAATGAGCGTGTTTTTCAGGGAAAAGGCAGGACTGGTTACAGCCATAAGCATTGCGCTCGCGCTGTCGGGCGTGTTCCTAATATCGTTCAAGGAGGGCGGCGGAATGGTAAGCCTCACGGGAACAGCGTTTGTGTTCCTTTCGGCGTTGCTTTATGCCATATACCTTGTATATGTGAACCGCTCCCCGCGCCTCAGCTCCATGCCCACGCTTAAACTCACGTTCTACGTTATCGTTGCCGGCACTGTGATGTTCGGGGCAATGTCCTTCTTGGGGAGCGGGGTGAAAATTCCCGAAAACGGCGTGATGTGGGCGAACGTTGTATGCCTTGCAGTATTGCCCACCGCCCTGTCGTTCTATTGCACCACCCACGCCATAACGCTGATAGGCAGCACCCCGACCGCCATTCTCGGTGCGCTTGAGCCGCTTACGGCGGTGTTTCTCGGAGTTATCGTGCTTGGCGAACCAATGACAATGCGCATAGCATGGGGCTTCGCGCTCGTGATTTCGGGCGTGAGCCTCATTGTGGCAAGGGGGAGCATATCAACAACACTCATGAGAATACGCAGGATGTTCCCAAAGAAAACAAGAAACGCGCACCATGATTAAGGCAAGGCACGCGCTCGCGGCGGCAGCATTGCTTGTGGCAATGATTTCCCATGCCGCAATCCCCGCGACATACACAAAAGAAGATTCTACGGAAGTTGTGAGGTTGCTTGCAAAAAGGCATAAATCGTGCCTTGACTACGCAAAAGAGTTCATAGGGAAGCCTTACGTGGCGCACACGCTTGAGTGCAACGAGAGCGAGCGGTTGGTGGTCAACCTGCGGGAACTTGACTGCACAACGCTTGTGGAGACCGCCGCCGCGCTTTACCTGACATCCAAAAACGGAGGGGAAACGTTTGACGACTATTGCCGCACACTCCGCGCCATTCGCTATCACAACGGAGAGATAAACGGCTACCCCTCGCGGCTGCACTATTTCTCGGAATGGATAGGTGACAACTGCCGCATGGGCATTGCGGAGGACGTGGGGGCGGAAGGCGGATTTCCGTTTACGGCACGCCGGAAAACCAATGTGCATTTCATGTCGGAAAACCCGCGTTTATACAGGCAACTTTCCAACAGCAAATCCATGCAAGACGAGATTAGGAAAAACGAGAACGCCATAAACGGGAAAACCGTGAACTACATCCCCAAAAATCTCCTGAACCTCAGAAAAGACAAGCTGGCCGCCGTTCACGACGGGGACATTATCGCCCTTGTTACATCGAAAGACGGTCTCGACATAAGCCACGTGGGAATTGCGGCATGGAAAAACGGCAGACTGCACCTGCTTAACGCGTCATCGCTGAAGCACAAAGTCGTACTTGACAGCCAGAATCTTTACGAATACCAAAAGAAGCGCGGCTCGCAATTGGGCATACGCGTCATTCGCCTTCACTGAAAAGCGGTTCCAGCAAAGGTTTCACGTTCCGCATCTGACCGAGAATGGCGTTTTTGCGCCTGTTTATATAAGGCGAGGGATTTGAGGAATCAAACTTCAGGGGATTTGGCAAAGTGGCGGCAATAAGGGCGCACTCCCCCCTTGAAAGGTTCTCGGCATCGGTGTGGAAATGACGCTTCGCCACAGACTCCGCCCCGTATATGCCGTTTCCCATTTCTATGCTGTTGAGATAAACCTCCATTATCCTCTTCTTGCCCCACGCAAACTCTATAAGCACCGTAAAGTAAGCCTCGAAGCCTTTTCTCACCCACGACGACGCTGGCCACAGAAACACATTCTTCGCCGTCTGCTGGCTTATGGTGCTGCCGCCGCGCTTGCGCTTTCCCTCTATGCGGTCGAAAGCCGCATTTTTTATCTGTTTGAGGTCGAAACCGTGGTGTTCCATAAAAAGCTGGTCCTCTGACGCGACAACGGCAACAGGCAGGTTTTTGCTGATTCTTTCAAGCGGCACCCAGCGGTGGTGGAGTTTCAGTTTTTCCCCCTTGTCGTGCTGCTGGAAAAGGCGTATAATCATGAGCGGAGTTACATAAACCGGCACAACCTTGTAAACAAGCACCATTCCTATTGACGATGCGAAAAAACCTATGACTATCCAAAGGACAATATGCTTTATGATTGATTTGAGGAGAAACATGGTTTGCTGCATAAAACAAACCGCCGGAGCGGCTTCCCTTTCCGGCGGTTTACGAACTTGTTTGTATATTTTACTGAAGCGTGCCTTCCTGCGCAGACTTGATCATCTGCTGGCTGGCATACATATAAATCTCCACACGACGGTTTTGCTGGCGGCCGGCTGCGGTGGAATTGTCCTGCACAGGGTTCTGCTCGCCAAAGCCTTCGGTTTTCTTTATCTGCTTTCCGCTCACGCCGCACGATTTCAGGTAAGCCTCCACTGCCTGTGCGCGCTGGCGCGAAAGGTCAAGGTTCTTGCTTGCGCTCTGCTCCGCAGTGGAGTTCTTCCAACCCTGATTGTCGGTGTAGCCTTGAATGGCAACGTCAACATCCGTGTTCTTGTTGAGCACATTCTGCGCAAAATCGTTCAGGGATGACTTTGCTGCCGAGCTGAGTTCAGACTTGCCCGTGTTGAAAAGTATTCCCGAGTCGAAAGTGCACTTCACGGCCGAAAGTCCGTTGTTGTCCTTCACCTCTTCCACCTTTGCATTTTCCACAGTCTCTGCCTGTTTCTTGACTTTGTCCATTCGGTTTCCGATGAGAACGCCCGCGCCTGTGCCTACAGCCGCGCCAATCACCGCGCCAACGCCCGCATTTCCGGCAGCCTTGCCTATCAGTCCGCCGAGAACAGCGCCACTGCCACCGCCGATAATTCCGCCCTTGGCCGTATTGCTCATGTTGCAGCCGCCCAGCACGAGTGCCGCGCTCATAACCACTGCTGAAATCTTCAATACTTTCATAACTCCTATGTTTTTGTTATTGGTTTTCGTTTTGTTTCAATCAAAAAGGAAGATCGTCGTTCTGGGGAACACCAGCCAACGGATCTGCCGCCTGCGGAGGCATCTGGGGCGCAGGAGCTGCGGGGGAGGCTGGCGGCACTGCCGCAGCCGCGCCCGCAACTGCGGGAACGACACGCCAAGCACGTATATCGTTAAACCAACGTCCGTTGTATTCGTGAGCGTCTATGTCGAACGAAACCGTGTATTCGCCGTTGAGCTGCATATTGAACTGTTTCAGACGGTCTTCACCAAACACGGTGAACACGCACTTGCGGGGATATTGGTCGTGGGTCTCAATCACGAAATCCTGTGTTACCCAAGGGTTTCCCGAAGATTTTGAAACGCCGCTCCTCTGTTCGCTTACGAAAATTATTTTTCCTGTTATGTCCATTTTGTTTCTTATTCTATTGGAATGCAAAGCTACTAAAAATTTCGCATTCCATACAAGGACACAAACAAGTATATCCGCAAATCTTTCGCATCCTGCACAGACAAAAAAGCGCCTCCCCGCGTATTTGCTACACAGGGAGGCGCAACTCCTAAACAATCCTATGAATAATTACTTCACTTCTATGTTTGTTACCTTTGCAACCTTTGCTTCCTCGGGTATCTTGGGCAATTCCACCTCGAGCACACCGTTGTTCACCTTTGCGGCAATTTTGTTGCGGTCAACATCATCTGGCAAAATCATTGCCTGCTGGAATTTTGAGTAAGAGAACTCGCGGCGCAAATAGCGTCCTTTCTTCTCGTCCTTTTTCTCGTTTTTCTTCTCCATGGCTATCACAAGGTTTCCCTCATCGTCCACGTGGATGTTGAAGTCATCCTTTGTCATGCCCGGAGCGGCAACCTCAACGGTATAGTCTTTTTCATGCTCAACAACATTGATTGCCGGTTGTGTGGCATTTGCCTTTTCCATCCAATCGTTATCAAAGAAGTCGTTGAAAATGCTCGGTAACCAATTCTGATTCCTTCTTACTAATCCTGTCATAGTCATAATCTCCTATCTTTTATTTGTTCTTTATCTGTTTTCCGAACCTCTCCGCGTTTCCGTTTCGAAGTTCACCTGATATTTCGCAAAGCGTATGCCACTTTCGCGAAATTCCCTAAACCATTTCAAACAAAATATTGACAAACAACAAAATGACAGCTCTTGTTTTATATTTGTCCGCGTATCGGTGGGCATAAATTTGTCAAAAACCATGACAAATGCGGACATTTTGGCACGGCACACAATTTTCATGCGGATATGCAAAAGCATATGCCCGCCCCCAAAAAACTACATGGGACATAGAAAAAACCACGTCCTATGTAGAAAAAATTATGTCTGACGTAGAAAAAACCACATCAGACATAATTTCCGACTTTGCAAACACCTGTAAAACAGTTGCTTACAAATAATTTTTCCGGACACAGTAATTCGCTGCGAATCAGAGACTTGCAAATCCCCCGCTATCCGCCTATACTTTTCGGTTTTGCCGCCGCCTTTTCCCCGTCGCACGCGTCCTCTATGATGTGTATGTCGCGCTGCGGGAACGGCATTGAAATTCCGTTTGCGTTGAACGCATTATAAACGGCCTCGTAAACATCGCCCATTGCATACAGCTTGGTTGCAACCGGAAGCCAGATGACAACGCGCAGCTCCACGCCGCTGTCGCCAAGCTCTTTTAGCACAACCTTGAAGCCGCGGGTCTTGTCGTAGTTCTCGAGCTTCGACACAGCTTCTGTCATTATGCTGCGCGCCTTTTCTATGTCCGTGCCGTAAGCCACGCCAACCGGTATCTGAACAACCTCATAGCGGTGGTTGCGCGTCAGGTTCTTGAAATTCTTGCTGAACAGCTGGTTGTTCAGAAATGCGATTATCGACCCGTCAACAGCCTCAATCATCGTGCTCTGATAGGAGATGTCAACCACCTGTCCGCGCACGCCGTCGCATTCTATGATGTCGCCTATGTGCAGACGCCCCGTCATGAGCGAAACGCCATAGAAGAGGTTTTCCAGCGTGTCCTTCATTGCGAAGCCGATACCGGTGGAAAGTCCGCCCATGGCAACAAGTATTCCCGACGTGCTTATGTTAAGGCACAGCATGGAAATCACGACATACAGAAACCAAATAACGAAGGTGCAAATCTTCATAACGAGAGCCTTCTCGCCTGTCACGGTCTTTTTCTTCCCCCCATAGTACAGGATGAAGAAGGAATGGAACACATAGACAAGATACTTCACCACATGGAACGAGGAGAACACCACAAGAATCTTGAACAGGTTTATGCGGGCAACGCCGGGGATGTCGATGAAATTGGAGAAGAAGAGGAACTTGCATATCTCGGAAAGCGAGAACACCTCGGTGGCCATATAGAAGCTGAAGAAGAAGCTCGAAGCCATTATAACCGGCACGAAAACCCTGCGGACAAAATCGTAAACCCACGTCTGCCTTATGTCCGACTTGCCTTTCTTTATGTGCTTGCTGCTGTACTGCTGCAAAATGTCGTATATGCAGGTGATTGTCTGAATGCACGTGAACTGCATTATCCACCATATCAAAAGCTGCACGCTAAGCAGCGTGTATCCCATCCACGACGCAACGACGCTCGCGACCATAACCACAAACGAAATGCCCGAATAGAACATATCGCTGCGGGGAAGGCTCTTGTGGCGGCGCACTATCACGTAAAGCTGCCACAATGTTGCGGCAAGCATAAGCGGCGGGAAGCACAAATTCACCATTTCGTTGGGGATGAAGATAATCCTGCACGTAATGACAATGAACCCCACCAAAATCAAAGGCGAGTAAATGCGGAAGCCGTCCCTTATCTGCGAGCCGTCGAGCCTCACGAGCAAGGAGATGAGGATTACAGCAAGCAGCCATGCGTACTGCACCAAAAGTTTGCAGGCCATGAGGAAGAAATTGTGCTTCAGCACAAAAATCCACAGTATCATTATCACAATGGCAAACGTTACCGTTGTGGAAGCCATTATTATGCACGGCTTCTTTTCCTGGAACTGGAGGGTCTTGAACCGCTTTGGCATCGCGAACCTTATGAAAAGCAGATTCAGCGCCGTGGCAACAAAGGCATAGAATATCATGAAGACAAACCAGCCCGCAACCACCGGCCCGCGCCATTGGGACGCGGTGCGCGCATTGGCGGAAGAATACTTCTCGTGAAGGCTGTAGCGGGCCTGGGTTACCGAGGAGCGTATGTTTGAAAGCACATCAAAATAAGTTTCGTCGCCATTAACGAAAATGCTCTGCCGAATGTTGTTGTACCGCTTTATGGCGTAGTCGTTCAAAGACTTCAGACGCTTCTCAACCCTGCCGTAAACATCCTGGTACTCCCTCAGCTCGCCGCCCTGGTTCTGCAAAGTTCTTTTCATTGCCACGCAGAGCGTGAGGCAAACGTCGCGGTCCATCTGCTCCTGCTTGTTGAGAATGTCCTTCGGCATATGCTGCAGATTGTCTATAAGCCCGTCGTAACGCGCCTCCTCAACCTCCATCTTTGTAAGCACCTTGTCAAAAGGCAGTTTCATGGTGTTGAAATCGTCATAAAGGTCGGTCGCCTTGTTACAGGCGTAGGTGAGGTCGAAGATATAGTCGATTTTCTGGGAATACAGCATGAGGGCAATCTGGTTGCTCTCGTTCATGATGTCCATTATGTGCCGGTGTATCCTATCCCGTATGGCCTGCCCCATGACAATGTTCCTGCGGCTGTCGCGCTGGTACATTTCAAGTTCCTCCCTCAACACGGCAAGTGTCTGCCCAAGGTTCTTCTCGTTAAGAACGGCCGATGCCGGAATCGCGAGAAACAGCACGGCAAAAAACAAAAATATCGCTTTACGCATAATCATCATGTCAATATCACGGCAAAGTTAGAAATATTATGCGACAAATGGGCGAAATCGGCACCCCTCTTGCTTTTTATTGCCGTTAAAAGGCTATCTTTGCATAGTAATAAACAAGACTTCGCCCTTAATTTATTGTGCCATCCCATGGCATCGGGTTGCCATGACACCGCAAAACCGGGGGCGGACAATTATTTTTATTATGGCAACTTTAATTGTAGATAGCGGCTCGACAAAGACTGACTGGATTATCATCGCCGGCGACGGAAGCATAAAAAACTTCAAGACCGAAGGCATAAACCCCGTGGTGGGCGACATGGACGCGATAAACAAGACTATCACAGAAGCCTTTGCGCCCAAAGTGGAAGGAATTGAAATCAACAGGATGTTTTTCTATGGCGCGGGATGCACCAAGCAGAAGAAGCACCTTGTTGAGGAATGCCTCGCGAAGCTTTTCCCCAAAACAGAGATAGAGGTGGCGTCCGACGTGCTTGCAGCCGCAAGGGCTCTTTGCGGACACAAGGAAGGCATTGCCTGCATTCTCGGCACAGGCTCGAACAGCTGCCTGTTTAACGGAAGGGACATTGTAAAGAACGTGTCGCCGTTGGGATATATCCTGGGCGATGAAGGAAGCGGGGCTGTGCTCGGGCGCACGTTCATAAGCGACATTCTGAAAGGGGATATGCCGCAGGACATACGCGATGAATTTTTCGAGGAGACAAAGCTGACCGAAGACGACATTGTCGAGAGCGTTTACAGGAAACCAATGCCAAACCGTTTCCTCGCAAGTTTTGTGCCTTTCATCAAACGCCACCACCACGACAGCCAGATAGCGGGACTACTGGTGGCTAATTTCCGCAGGTTCCTGCAAAGAAACGTGAAGAAGTACAACCGCCCCGACCTCCCGGTTAACTTTATCGGAGGAGTGGCTAACAGTTTCCCCGAAGAGATTTCCGTAGCCCTCAAAATAGAGCATCTTACGCTCGGCCGCGTGGAGCAAAGCCCGCAAAAAGGACTTATTTTCTACCACAGCACACCGGCAAGCGAAGACATAATATAAGAGACTGTCTTTATTTTTTATATCGAACCTGCACTGTCATGAGCCACACACAAAAACAAATGCGGCAGAGTTCTTGGCGCAATCATACGCCTGTAATTTGCACCCTAAGAAATTTACATCAGACATAGGGAAAACCACGTCCTATGTAGGAAAAACTACATAGGACGTAGAAAAAATTATATCAGACATAATTTTCGCCCCTTATAACGCTTTGAAAAGCAAACCGTTACAACAAATTTCCTTTTACAGGCATTTTCTTGAAACTCAACACATTACGCAATTTTCGGCAATATTGCCCCGAATTTAGGTTTGGGTTGCAAATGGCTTCTCAGTTTCCAAACACAACCGAGTACCAGCCGTTGCCTGCCCTGCTTGGCTTTTGCACGCAAATGGTGCGGTTGTATTTGCCGAAATCCTTCTCCTCAGCCACTCCGGGGGAAAACCTTTTGTCCGTAACGTAACGGCAGCCGAAATCATCCTCCACCATTCCGAAATCGGTTATCTCCCCGTAAAACCTGTCGGCATCCTCCTTGCTGGCAAAGTCAACGCTCACCTCGGGATCCATAAAGCTCTCTATCCGCAGGGCAAAGGCATGGGGCGAATCCTTTATATAAGTGAAGCCGTCGTTTTCAGTCTGTTTCACACACAGTCCGCTGCCATAAACAACCGTCCGCTTTGGCATGGAGTCTATCACGGCAGCCATATCCCACAACTTGTGAAGTCCTGTCTCCGCAAGCACGCTTTCGTCCATCTTTTCCGGATGGTCAACAACGTTGAGCATATCCTTGTAAACAGCCTCAAACGAAAATTCCTGCCGTGTGTTGCAGGAAAATGCCAGCACTGCGGCAAACAAAACCAGCAGCCAAACCTTCGCAACCGCCCTCACCCCTTCTTTGGATAAAAAACCTGCCTCTTTTTCGTGGCACGGCTTACAACCACAAGCGAGTCATCGTCAATGCCCTTAACGTCCACCGTGTCGTTTCCGCCGACAACAAGCATTCCGTTCCTTACGGACAGAGCGGCGTCAAAAGTTTTCAGGAGCGAAAGGTTGTAAGCCTTCACCACCACGAGTCCGTCCTTTCCTTTGCGTTTCGTAACGGCAAAGCTGTCGCCCTCCGCCACGTAGCCGTAAAATTCCCCATAGCCCTTTTCGTCATCCTTGTCCATCAAAAGCGTGTCCCCGCCGTCTGCGAGGATGCAGAGAGTGCTCATGCCGCTTTCCAAAGCCACGCCATAAACAGTGGAGTCGGCAACAACCGCCACAGAATCTTTTTCGGGCGTTCCAGCAGGTGCAGCAGCAGGTTTCTTTCCACCATTGCAACACGCCAGTACAAGCGCGGCAGTCGCAAGAGCCAAGAAAGCTGAAATTGAGTGTTTCATAATCCATCCGTCTTTGTAAACCCTGCAAAGTTAGAATTTTCCAACCAAGCCGCCAATTATTTAATGCGGATTATTCCTATCTTTGCACCACAAAGCACCAATTATCATGCACAAGACATACACAACAACAGGCACTTGCTCAAAACTCATAGATTTTGACATCGACAACGAGGGTAAAATAAGAAACCTGCACTTTCTCGGGGGCTGCTCGGGAAACACGCAAGGCATTGCGAGCCTTTGCGAGGGAATGAACGCCGCAGACGCGGCAAAAAGGCTGAAAGGAATACGCTGCAAGGACAAGCCCACAAGCTGCCCCGACCAGCTTGCAACCGCAATCCTTGAGGCTTTGGGCGAAAAGTGAATGCAACGAAACAATCCGCGCCGCTCATGGCAAAACTCATGAACGGCGCGGATTGTTTTATATACAGACCGTCAAAAAATCACGAAAGCATCACGCGCCCCCCAGCCTGTTCCGCCAACGCCACCTCTATCCTCTTCATGTCGTTGTACCGCTTCATGAGTTCCGCCGACCTGTTGTCGTCATTGGCAACTTCGGGCTTGGCAAGCTCAGCAAGCACACGGTTGGCCTCTTCCTCAACATAGGCAAGCTTGTAGTCCGTCAGGGACTGCGACACAGCCTCCCCGATTTTGTCCTCTATCTTGCCAATCCTGTCCTGTTCCTTTTTCCTTAGCTGGTATTTCTCGCTTTCAAGCGCGGCAGCCACCTTGCTTATGTTCTGGTCGGGATGGTACAGAAAATACTTTCGCGGCGAAAAGCCGGGTTCGTGAGAATGCGCAGCAGCCTCGTTCATAATCTGCCGGTATTCGGGCGAGGAAAATTCAAGATCGTCGGAATCAAGACTGTATTTCACCAAATCTATCACATTCATATCGCGCACGCCGTCTCCCGTATTAACACTTCCGACTTCAAGGCTGCCATAGAGCAAAACAAACTTCATTATTACATCCTCGAACTTGCGCGATTTGCCCGGCGGCGTTTCCACCACAGCCTCTGCCGCACCTGCGGCGGAATCTGTCCCGACTGTCTGCCCGACGCTGCCTGTCTGTCCTTCGGATGCCCCTTTTTCTCGCATTTCCTCGCGCCGGCGTTCCGCCAGCTTCTCACGTTTCACCTTTGTTACCGCATCCAGAAGCAAAGCCTCGTCAACATTCATCGTCTGGCTGCATTCCTTTACGTACATGGAGCGGAGAATTTTGTCCGGGATAAGCGATATGCTCGTCACCATATTGTCTATAAGCGACGCACGGCTTACAGGATCGTCCGCGCTGTCCTCCATAAAAAGTTTTGTCTTGAACCGTATGAAATCCGTCTGATGACTGTCGATATACTGGCGGTATTCCTGCGCATTGTGTTTGCGTGCGAAACTGTCCGGGTCGTCTCCGTCGGGAAGCAGAAGCACTTTCACGTTCATCCCCTCCGCAAGCAGCATATCTATTCCGCGTATAGAGGCTTTTATACCTGCGCGGTCGCCGTCATACAATACGGTTATGTTGTTCGTGAACCGGCGTATAAGTCGGATTTGCCCTGGTGTGAGCGATGTTCCCGAGGACGCCACAACGTTCTTTATGCCGCTTTGGTGCATGGAAATCACATCCGTATAACCCTCCACCAAAAAGCAGCGGTCCTCTTTCTGTATGTCGCGTTTCGCCACGAATATGCCGTACAGCTCGCTGCGCTTGTTGTATATCTCCGACTCGGGCGAGTTTACATACTTTGCAGTCTCCTTGTCGGTTTTCAGCACCCTGCCGCCAAACGCCACCACCCTGCCCCCCACGGTGTGCACGGGGAATATCACACGTCCCGAAAAACGGTCGACAAGCCTGCCGTCATCGCGCTTGTAGCAAAGCCCCGTCTTCAGTATGTACTCTTCCTTGAAGCCCTTGGCGAGGGCGGCGTTGGCAAACGCGGTGCGCTCCTTCTGGCAATAGCCCAAGCCGAACTCGCGTATTGTGTCGTCGCGAAAGCCTCGGCTGCGGAAATACTGCATTCCAATTGCAATGCCGTCGGCGTGGTTATGGAGAATTTCCTGAAAGTATTTCGCCGCCCAGTCGTTGAGCACAAACATACTCTCGCGCACGTTCTCCGCCTCGCGCTCCTCGTCGGTCATTTCCTTTTCGCGTATCTCTATGTGGTATTTCCTTGCGAGCCAGCGCAAAGCCTCCGGGTAAGAAATCTGCTCGTGCTCCATAAGGAAGTGAACCACATTGCCGCCCTTTCCGCACGAGAAGCACTTGCAGATGCCACGCGCCGGCGACACGTAGAACGAAGGGGTTTTCTCGTCATGAAAGGGGCAAAGCCCGCGATAGTTCACCCCGGCGCGGCGAAGCGTTACAAATTCCGACACGACCTCCACAATGTTGGCCGTGTCCATTATTTTCTGTATGGTCTCCCTGTCAATCACTTTCTTTTGGCGAGTTTTAGTTTGCCGCTTTTCGTGAATTTTATCTTGTCTATGCACACCACCCTGTCCCAGCTGGGCTTTTTGCAACCGGGGTCTGCATGGCGGTGGTAAACCATATACAATTTGCCGTCCTTTCCCTCGACCATGCTGTTGTGTCCCGGCGAGGAAACGCCGCGCTCCAAGTCGGTAGCGAGCATAGGGTTGCTGTCGTACTTGCGCCACGGCCCTAACGGTGAATCCGCCTCCGACACGCCTATTCCATAGTGTTCATAGCCTGTGTCGTTTGCCGAGTATGTCATTATATATTTGCCCTTGTGCTTTATGACCCAAGGGCCTTCGTTGCAGCGGTTCTTTTCCCAATTTACGCGTTCCCAATCCTGCGACGCCACCGACACCAATTTCGGCTCGCCGACAATTCCGCTCAAGTCGTCTTTCAGCCTGGCGGCATAAATCTCCCCTGTCGCCACGCCGTCTTTCGTGAAGTTGTGGCTGTAATAAAGATACGGCTCGCCATTGTCGTCAATAAAAATATCGCAATCTATTGCCGAATACTTCATGTCCGTCCAAGGCTCATACAAGTCTGTATATCCTCCGTCGGGGCGGTCGCTCACGGCAAGGCAGGTAATCAACCCGTTGCGCTTGGGGCTGTAACAGCTGAACGTAAGGTAAAATTTGCCTTTGTACACCCTCACCTCGGGAGCCCAAAAACAGGTTGCGCCCTCATAATCCCCGCCTTTTGCCTCATAGAGCATTCCGCCGTACTGCCAGTTTTTCAAATCAGTTGACGTATAATACTCAAAGCCCTTGTCGGTTGTGGAAGTGCCTGTAAGATAATAGGTCCCGCCGCTTCTGTAAACGCACGGATCTGCAAGCAAAATAGGTTTTCCGCCACTGTAACACAGCGGATCGTGCCTCTTTCCCGACACCGCACCCGCACACAGCACACACAACAATATGACTATTCTTGCCATTCTCATTATATTCCTGTTTTATATGTACAAAGATAGTCATTTGAAATCATCCGCAAAAACAAAGCCGCCTGTAAATGCCCCAGCCGCACAACGCGTGTTTCGTGAAAAGCGCCTTATGACTTGCACTAAAAACCATGTCTGATGCAGGAAAAAACCACATAGGACACAGGAAAAATTATATCAGACATAAACCAAACTACATCAGACCTTTTTTCGCCATTTGCAAACATCTGAAAAACAAAAACTTACAAAAGCAACCACAAAACCGTTAAGTCTTTCACATTCTGCCAGTTACGCTTTTGGGTCTCTTAGCGACAAGAGAGTTCCGTTTGCGCGAAAAAAACTATCTTTGCACATATATGTCAGGCAACAGCACAGGTTCAGCGGCAAACAGTTCCCCACGCGGGGCTTACGGCAAGATTTTGAAGTACACCGGTCTTTTTGGCGGCGTACAGATGTTGCAGGTGCTTATTTCCATAGTGCGCAACAAATGCGCCGCAATTTTCATAGGGCGCGTGGGGATTGGCATCACCGACATACTGAACCGCACCACCGATATGTTCTCCGCCCTCACCAACCTCGGGCTGCCGCTTAGCGGAGTTAGGGAAATCTCGGCACAACAAGCGTCGGAGAACCGCGAGAAAGTGCTTTCGTCAATAGCCACGATAAGGCTGTGGTGCATGATGACAGGACTGTTTGGAACTTCTATATGCGCCATTTTGTCAGAACCTGTAAACAGGTATTTTTTCGCCTCAACCCTGCCCCAAGGCTTCATAGCCCTCGTCTCCCCTGTTGTGTTCATGATGGCGGTTTACGGGGGCGAGGTGGCAATACTCAAAGGCACGCGAAACCTCAAGCGGCTTGCATCTGTCTCCGTAATCGGCTCGATGGTCTCGCTGTGCGCAACTGTCACGCTTTATGTTTCCTTCGGCATTGACGGCATACCGTGGGCTTTGCTTGCCGGCACTCTCGCCCTGCTTGTGCCGGCGCTCCATACAACAGGGAAGCTATTCCCGTGGAACAGGGCGGTGTTCTCCGCTTCCCGCCTGCGTGCCGGAAAGACGCTGCTCGCACTCGGAGTGTCATACGTGGCGGCGGGATTTGCAGGAACGGGAGCTGAAATGGCGGTAAGGGCATTCATCGCCGGCACGAAAGGCTCATTGGGCGATGTGGGCATATATGCTTCGGGCTTCGTGCTGTGCGTAACCTACACAAGGCTTGTTTTCGTGGCAATGGACGCGGACTATTTTCCGAGACTGTCGGCTGTGGCGGAAAACAAGGCGGAAAGGGACGCCGTTGTATCGAGGCAAATAGACGTGTGCGTGCTTATGATGGCTCCTATGCTTGTGGCGTTCATCATGTTTCTGCCAATTGCCGTAAGGATATTGTACAGCCCAGAGTTTATGGGGGCGGTGGGAATGTGTCTCGGGGCTGCGGGCTATCTGTTTGCAAAGGCGGTAATCGCGCCGATAGAATACATTCCGCTCGCCAAGGGAGACTCGCTGACGTATTTCATAATGGAACTGGCATACGACGCTATCTTTGTGCTGCTTGTCATTGCGGGCTACAGACGGTGGGGACTTGAGGGCGCAGGTATGGCTCTCACCGCCTCATATCTGCTCGACCTGCTAATGGTGCTTGCCGTATATCGCAGAATTTACGGCTACGCCATTGCTCCAAACACCTTGAATACAATCCTTGCACAGGCTGCCATCGTGGCTGCCGCATTGGCGGCGTTTGTTTCGGGCTACGGAACAATACAATATATAGCAGGTGCGGCGTTGCTTGCGCTCTCCGCATTTTTCAGCATCAGGAAACTTAACCTTTCATGGAAGCAAATAAGACAGACATTGCGAAGCCGCACAACGGGGAAGTGAAAGTGAGCGTGCTGATGACGGTGTTTAACGAAGAAAAGTATCTCCGCAAAAGCATTGATTCGGTACTTTCGCAACACGAGCGGCATATTGAGCTTGTTGCCGTTGACGATGCGTCAACCGACAGTTCCCCGGAAATCCTGAAGGAATACGCGGCAAAAGACGCCAGGGTGAGCGTTTTCCGCAACAAGCAAAACATGGGGCTTGTAAAGAGCAGGATAACCGCCCTTGCACAAGCTCGCGGCAAATACACGCTGATAACCGACGCTGACGACTTCCTTTCCCCCGATGCCATAAGCTCCGCGCTCGAAAGCATTAGGCAAACCGGGGCGGAGGCAGCCGTGCTCGACCTGCAACTGTATCATTCCGATAACGACATACGCCCGTACAACAGTTCGCCGATGCCAAAGACAATCAGCGGCAGCGAGGCTTTCGACTTGTGCATACAGGGAAAACTGCATGGGCTGTGCGTGGAGGAAAGGAGGCTTTACGAAAAAATTCCGTTTGACGACACGTGCCGGCTTTACAGCGACGACAACACGGCGCGGCTTCACTATTACATCGCAAGCAATGTGTGTTTTTGCAAGGGCAGGTATTATTACCGCCAGCACGCGGCAAGCGAAACCCACAAGGTATCCGTAAGGCGTTTTGATTACTTGCTCGCAAACCTAAGTCTCAAAAAACAAATGCAGGAGTTGCACGCCGGGAAAAAGAGTATGGAGTTGGTGGAGACGCACCGCTGGAAAAACATTGTGGCGCACTACAAGCTGCTGGCAGAACACCGCGAGGCTTTCACGGAAAAGGAAAGGCAGGAGGCGTTGGGCATCATAGCCCGGAGCATAAGCGCGACAGACTTTCGGCTGATACCTGCAAAACTGAAAATGCGCCCGCCGTACTGGCCAGCGCACTCACTGAAAAATTTCATCCTATGGCAGAAAATTTATTTTGCGCTGCGCAAAATGGCCTGCAAGGGATGAAGTCCGCCGCACATCCCTTGCGCAGCCCCCGCGCTGCCACATTGAAAAGATTTTGCCCTTTCCCGAAACAATATTCGCGAAAGGGCAAAATCGTATGTCGTATGAAGTCCGCGCTACACGGCTTATTTTACAATCTCAAGCTCCTTGAAAACTTTCAGCAACTTGTCAACGGCGGTTTTCACCTGTTCCTTTGTGTGCGTTGCCATAAGCGCGAACCTCACCAGAGTGTCCTGCGGGGCGCACGCGGGAGGTATCACAGGATTTATGAAGACTCCTTCCTCGAAAGCGCGGCGCGTTACGAGGAATGTCTTGTCAACATCGCGCACATACAGGGGAATTATCGGAGATTCCGTAGCCCCAATCTCGAAGCCGCTGTCGCGGAAAAGTTTCAAGGCGTAGTTTGTAACGTCCCACAAGTGTTCTATTCGCTCAGGCTCGTTCTGGATTATATGAAGTGCCTCCATGGCGCAAGCGGTTGCTGCCGGAGTGTCGCTGGCACTGAATATGTAAGTGCGGGCGTTGTGGCGCAGCCAGTTTATGGTGTATTTGTCCGAGGCTATGAAGCCGCCAATCGAAGCGAGGCTCTTGCTGAAAGTACCCATAATCAAATCAACTTCATCGCGAAGTCCGAAATGGTCGCAAACACCTCGTCCCTGTTTTCCGAACACTCCGAGGCCGTGGGCCTCGTCAACCATTACCGTGGCGTTGTACTTGTGTTTAAGGCGGATTATCTCTGGAAGATTTGCAAGATCGCCCTCCATTGAGAACACTCCGTCAACAACTATGAGCTTCACTGCTTCGGGGCGGCATTTCTTGAGCTGTTTCTCAAGATCCTCCATGTCGTTGTGCTTGTACTTGAGGCAGGTTGAGAACGACAGCCTGCGGCCGTCCACAATCGAGGCATGGTCCCGGTCGTCGCAAATAACATAGTCGTCGCGCCCCGTGAGACATGAAACCACGCCGCTGTTTACGCTGAAACCCGTGGAGAAGCACAAAGCCTCGTCCTTGCCCTCAAATTCCGCCAGCTCCTTTTCAAGCTGCACGTGGAGGTCGAGTGTTCCGTTGAGAAAGCGCGAGCCGGCACAGCCGGAACCGTATTTTTCAAGAGCCTTCACGCCCGCAGCTATCACACGCGGGTCGGACGTGAGGCCTGTGTAGGCATTGCTTCCGAACATAAGCACCTTGTGGCCGCCCATGTTCACCTCGGTATCTTGCTTTCCGTCTATTTCACGGAAATAAGGATATACGCCTTTTGCCATATACTGCTGCGGCAGGTCGTATTTCTTTAATCTTTCCTGTAATAATCCCATTATTCCTATAAGATTGTCAAGAGACAAGTTCTAAAACTGTGCAAAGGTAATTATTTTTGTTAAAACGCGAAGTCCCACCACTCTAAAAACGCACACACTTGGGAATTTTAGCCAGGCAAGCCGACAAGAAATTGAAAAAATAGACGTAAATTTGCAACACTATGTTGGCTAAAAAACGTATAACATTCATTATAAACCCCATATCGGGAACACGCGACAAGAGGTTTATAATCCGGGGCATAGACAAGCTTCTGGACAAGGACAAGTTTGACTACAACATAGAGATGACCCAATATGCCGGGCACGCACGCGAAATATCACAACGCGCAAAGGATGCGGACACCGACATAGTGGTTGCCGTGGGCGGGGACGGGACTGTGAACGAGGTGGCTTCGGAACTTGTGGGCAGCAACACGGCCCTCGCGCTGATACCGTGCGGTTCGGGCGACGGGCTGGCGCGCCACCTGCAAATACCGCTCAACATAAAGGGCGCGATAGAGACAATAAACCGCTGCAACATCGAGGCCCTTGACTACGCAACCGTTTGCGGCCGCCCGTTTTTCGTCACCTGCGGAATGGGGTTCGACGCCTATGTGAGCTACAAGTTTGCCGAGGCAAAGACACGCGGCGTGCTGACGTATCTTGAGCAGGCGCTCACAGAATGGCTGCGCTACAAGCCGGAGACATACACCGTAGAGGACGCCAACGGAACGGAAAAATACAAGGCATTCCTCATAACCTGCGCCAATTCCTCGGAATATGGCAACAACGCCTACATAGCCCCGCAAGCCTCAATGACCGACGGAATGCTCGACGTTACGATTGTGGAGCCGTTCAATGCCATAGAAGCCCCGCAGCTCGCCCTGCAACTGTTCAGCAAGACATTGCGCCCCGGAAGCCATGTGAGGATGATACGCACCAACAAGCTGACGGTGCACCGCGAAAAGGCGGGAGTGATACACTGCGACGGCGACCCTATGGAGGCAGGAAAAGACTTGCAGTTCGAGCTTATACCCCACGGACTGAAAATGGTTACGAACCCCAACGCCAAATCAGACAGGACGAACATTTTCCAAAACATCGCGAACCTTGCCGACGAACTGCAAACACGCAGCCGCCAGTTTGCCGAAAAGAACAACCCCATAAACGTCATAAACAAACTCATGGGGAAATAAACCGCAGCCCGCACATACCGCGCCGTGCGCCCTCCACTTTCCGCCGTTTTTCGCAAGTGACTCACAGCCAGCGGTTTAGCGATTACTTAATCAATTCCATAAGACTTTGTTATTCAGATATTTGAAAAGGCAAAAATTATGTCCGATGTAGTTTGAATTATATCTGATATAATTTTTCCTGCGTCCTATGTAGTTTTTCCCACATCAGACATAGTTTTCACGCACCGCCGCCCTTGTCCGTCCGTTCTGCACAAACTGCGGACAAAAATGCAATCTCATGGAAAATTTGTAATTTTGCATTATAGAACATAAAACCATAATCATGACGGAAACAGACAACCGCACCCCGCTGCTGGGCATGACACCGGCGGAAATGCGCACCGTGGCGGAAGAATGCGGAATGCCGCGCTTCGCCGCCAGGCAGATGCTCGACTGGATATACAAGAAAGGCGTCAGGACGGCTGGGGAAATGACCAACCTAAGCAAGAGCTCACGCGAAAAACTTTCCGGAAGCCACCGCGTGGGGGCAACGGAGTATGTTGACGTGCAGGACTCACGCGACGGCACGCGGAAGTTCCTTTTCCCGGCATCGTGCGGCGGGCTGGTGGAGACCGTTTACATCCCCGACGGACAAAGGGCGACGGTCTGCGTGTCCTCGCAAGTGGGCTGCAAGATGCACTGCGCCTTCTGCCTCACGGGCAAACAGGGATATACAGGGCAGCTCTCCACAGCCGACATCCTGAACCAGATTTACAGCCTGCCCGAAAGGGAAAAGATAACCAACATCGTTTTCATGGGGCAGGGCGAACCGCTCGACAACTACGACAACGTGGCAAAGGCCATTGGCATACTCACGGCAGAGGACGGATTTGGCATGAGTCCGAAGAGAATCACCCTTTCAACCTGCGGGCTGCTGCCGGCACTAAAGAAAATTGTCCGCGAAAGCCGCTGCAACATAGCCATAAGCCTTCACTCGCCCTATCATGAGGAGCGCATGGAGATAATGCCCGTAGAAAAGGCTTACGAGGCTTCGGAAGTGGTGAAATTCCTCAAAACCTGCGAGGAGTTCCGCGACATTCGCGGCGGACACGCAAGGGAGACGAGCCACCAACGCCGCCTGTCGTTCGAATACGTACTGCTGAAAGGCAAAAACGACACCGCAAAGCACGCGTCCGACACCGCCGCGCTGCTGAAAGGGCTTGATTGCAGGGTAAACGTCATCCCGTTCCACACCTACAAGGGCGGAGAGTTCAAAAGCCCTTCGCACGATGACGCGGAGGCTTTCTGCGAACTGCTGTGCCGTCGCGGACTCAACGCCACGCTGCGCCGCTCGCGCGGACAGGACATATCGGCGGCTTGCGGAATGCTGGCGGCAAAACGTAAAAGCGAAGCCGGCAATGCGGAGCTGGACAATTAAAAACGCGCACATATACGCCGTAAGCGATATTATGCGTAAATTTACACCATAAAACTTTGGCAACAAACAAAGCCGGACTTAACAGCGCGGTTTTGGGACTATACAGAAACAACATGGACAACAGAAAAATACGTGTAGCCATAACCCATGGCGATACAAACGGAGTGGGATACGAAGTAATATTCAAGGTGTTTTCCGACCCCGCAATGCTCGACATCTGCACCCCTGTGATATACGGCTCACCACGCGTGGCCATTTTCCACCGCAAGGCGATGAACCTCCCGACGAACTTCAACACCATTGACAACGCAGGAGAAGCCGTGGACGGAAAGGTGAACCTTGTGTCGTGTTTCGACGACGAGGTGAAAGTTGACCTTGGGCAGCCCACCGCCGAAAGCGGGCGCGCAGCCTACCTCGCGCTTGAACGCGCCGTTGAGGACTACAACGAGGGGCTTTACGACGTTCTCGTAACCGCTCCGATATGCAAATCGGCAATACAGGGGGACAGTTTCCACTTTCCCGGGCATACGGAATATCTCCAGCAACGCCTTGCGTCCGACGGCGAGGAGGCACTGATGATATTGATGAACGACAAAATGCGCGTGGCACTCGTAACAACCCACCTGCCTATTAGCGAAGTTGCAGGCGCGATAACCGGGGAGGCTGTAGAGCGCAAGCTGCGGCTGCTGTACGCTTCGCTGCGCAGGGACTTCCTCGTTTCCGCCCCGCGCATAGCCGTGCTTTCGCTCAACCCACACGCCGGAGACAACGGACTTATCGGCAATGAAGAGGCGGAAAGCATAGCCCCGGCAATAAAGAAACTCAACGAAGAGGGAATGTGTTGCTTCGGCCCCTACCCCGCAGACGGTTTCTTCGGCGATGCCGCATACAGAAAATTCGATGCAGTGCTTGCGATGTATCACGATCAGGGACTTGCCCCGATGAAGGCACTCGGAATGGCGGAGGGCGTTAATTTCACCGCAGGATTGAATATTGTACGCACATCTCCCGACCACGGAACGGCATACGACATTGCCGGCAAAGGCGTGGCTGACGAAAGCTCCATGCGACAGGCTATATACAAGGCCATTGACATTTTCCGGAACCGCAACTTCGACAACGAGGCGAAAGCAAACCCGCTGCACGAGGAATACCAAAACCGCAGGGAGGAAAACTTCCGGCAAAGGGGCAGCCAAGAGGAACGTAACAGGAAAGTGCAGTAACATGAAATTTGCAGTACTTGCTGCGGGCGAAGGCTCGCGGCTCGCAAACGAAGGTGCGTTCACGCCCAAACCGCTGACAAAAATAAACGGCGAGGCGATGATAGACCGTCTGCTCGGAATATTCAGCCGCAACGGGGCGGAAGAGATTGTCGTGATTGTGAACAAGCTCACCAGTCTTGTAAGGCAGCACTTGATAGCCTACTATAACACAATTCTTGAAGACGGAAGCCCCAGTCCGTGCCGCAAAAAGCCGCTGGCGGACATTCCCGTGAGGATTGTGTCAAAGACCACAAAGAGCAGTATGCACAGCTTTTTCGAGATAAGCGGCTTTTTGAAAGACGGAAAATTCTGCCTTACCACCGTTGACACAATCTTCCGCGAAAATGACTTTTCGGAATACATAAAGGCTTTCAGGGAAAGCGATGACGACGGACTTATGGCGGTAACGCCGTTTGTTGATGACGAGAAGCCGCTGTACGTGGCCACAGACGAGAACCTCAACATCACAGGTTTCAACGACGAGAACAAGAACGACAAATTTGTTTCGGGAGGCATTTATTGCCTTACGCCGAAAGCTTTGAAGACGCTCGAAACCTGCATGGAGAAAGGCATAAGCCGTATGCGCAACTTCCAAAGGCAAATGGTCGCCGACGGTTTGAGGCTCAAGGCTTACCCATTCGACAAAATAATAGACGTTGACCATGTAGGCGATGTGGCAAAAGCCGAACAATTGATAAACGGAAAATGAAACGCCGAGAAGTTACAGCGATAAGCCGAGCCGTGGAATTTTCACCAAACTGCGAAAAGAACGACGCGATGATATTCGGCGAAGTCTGTAACAGGCTGCAAAAAAAAGGCTTTCAAGTCCGCGCCTTTTGCGAAACCGACACAGAAAGCATTGCAAGCTCCAACGCCACGCTTTATATAAGTATGGCACGCGGGAAAAAAGCCCTTGACATTTTAGAAAGGAAAGAAAAAAGCGGCGCACTTGTCGTGAACTCCGCAAAATCCCTTGCGCTCTACAATAGAATTGAGATAACAAAAAAGTTTGCAGAATGCGGCGTGCCAATTCCCGAAAGCGAAATTCTCGAAACAGGGGCAAAACCGCGCATTGGCTATCCTTTTTGGATTAAGCGCGGAGACGAATGCGCGCAAAACGCAAACGACGTTTGCTTTGTGGAAAACGCGGGGCAGCTTGAAAGCATTTGGGAAGATTTCGCCGCAAGAAGCATTTCCCACGCAGTGGCCTGCAAACACGCCAACGGGGACTTGGTGAAATTTTACGGCGTTGCCGGCACGGATTTCTTTTACACCTGCTTTCCCACAGAGGACGGAGGATGCGGAAAATTCGGCGCGGAAAAGATTAACGGCGAGCCGCACCACTACAAATTCAGCCGCGAAGACCTTGCAAGGGAATGCAACCGCGCGGCAGGCATCCTCGGCATTCCCATATACGGCGGCGACTGCATCGTGGACGAAAGCGGGAATTTCAAAATCATCGATTTCAACGACTGGCCAAGCTTCTCGCGGTGCATAAACGAAGCCGCCGGGGCAATAGCCGAAATTTTTTGCAAACTGCCAGACATACACTGAAACATTCAAGACATAACATACCATGCTTAAAGAATACAAGGCACGCATCTGTGCCACATACAAAAACGCCGACACGGAAGAATGGCTTGACATACGCTTCAACCGCCCCATAGGCTACCTGTGGGCTTTGCTTTTCAAAAAGCTGAAGGTTACGCCAAATGTGGTTACAATCCTGTCAATTATAATAGGCGTCGCCGCAGGCTGGATGTTCCACTATCAGGACATTTTCCACAACATCGCGGGAGTATTGCTGCTTATGTGGGCGAATTTTTACGACAGCGCGGACGGACAGCTTGCGAGGATGACCGGGAAAAAGACCCGCTGGGGAAGAATGCTCGACGGCTTTGCGGGAGATCTTTGGTTCTTCGCAATCTACCTTGCCATTGTCATAAGGCTGTGGAACGAGCTTATACCTTTCACAAACGTGCATTGGAATTTCCTCATCCTGCTGCTTGCCGTTATTTCGGGCGTGTTCTGCCACGCAAAACAGTGCCAGCTTGCCGACTATTACCGCAACGTTCATATGTACTTCGCGTTCGGCAAGGACGACAGCGAGCTTGACAACTCGCGCCAGCAGCGCATTCTGCTCAACACCACGCCAAAGAAAGGGAATTTCTGGTGGCGCACCTTTTTGTACTTCTACGGCAACTACACACATTCGCAGGAATCTCTCACGCCCTACCTGCAAGACCTTCTTAATGTGATAAACAACGAGCGCGGCGGCAACATTCCCGAAAAATTCCGCCTCGACTTCCGCAAGGAAAGCAAGCCGATGATGAAATACGCCAACATACTCACGTTCAACTGGCGTGCGATAACGCTCTATGTGTCGTGCCTGCTCAACATTCCATGGCTTTACATTTTGGTTGAGATAGTGGTGTTCACCGCTCTCGCCTGCTATCTGCGCGAACGCCACGAAAAGCTGTGCCGCCAAATGACGACGCTCCTTACAAAAGGCTATTATAACGAAGGCCCGACGCTGATATAACCATGCGCAAAAAAGTAATGAACGTGTTCCTTGCCATTGGTGTCGTGGCGATAGCCGTGATGCTGTGTACGTTCGACGTTTCATATTCCGAGATATGGCAAAACCTTAGAAAAGCCGGCTGGTGGTTTTTCGCCGTGGTGCTTGTGTGGATTCCCATATACGCCATAAACGCATGGTCGTGGCGCGTTATCATTAACAACGGCAACAATGGCAAAAAACTTACGTTCTTGCTCATAATGAAGTACACCATATCGGGCTACGCGCTCAACTACGTTACCCCGGTCGGCGTTCTCGGCGGAGAGCCGTACAGGATAATGGAGCTCACGCCATACTACGGCGCGGCAAAAGCCACTTCGTCCGTCATTCTCTACGCGATGATGCACATTTTCTCGCACTTCATATTCTGGGCGTTCTCCATTTTGCTCTACCTGCTGATATATTTCAACTCCATAACCACGGCAATGGGTACTATGCTGCTCATTGTGGCGGCGTTTTGCAGTTTGGGAATATATTTTTTCATGAAAGGCTACAAAAACGGTCTTGCAATGAAAACGCTAAGAGTGTTCACCCATGTTCCGGGACTGCGCCGCAAGGCGCGAAAGTTCGTGGAGGACAAGCGCGAGACCGTGGAGCGCATCGACTCGCAGATTGCCGAACTGCACCGCCAGAACAAGCGCACGTTCTATCTGTCGCTGTTCCTCGAGTTTGCCGCGCGCATTGTGGGGTGTCTTGAAATCTGGTTCATATTCATGATACTAACCGACAGTGTGTCGTTCTGGGACTGCATACTGATACAGGCTTTCACGTCGCTGTTTGCAAATCTGTTCTTTTTCATGCCAATGGAAATGGGCACACGCGAGGGAGGTTTCGCCCTCGCCGTCGGCGGACTGGCAATGTCGGGGGCTTTCGGCGTGCTTGCAGGGCTGCTAACAAGGATAAGGGAACTTATATGGGTGGCAATAGGAATACTGCTCATAAAAATCGGGAAGAAAAACGGCGCAAACCAAACGGCAACAAACACATGAACGAAAAATTCGGAAACATAAAGGGACTTATATTCGACTACGGCGGAACGCTCGACTCGGAGGGGCGGCACTGGTCATACATTCTGCGCGAGGGTTTGAAAGCCGCAGGAACAGAATGCGGGGACGGCAGTTGGAAAGACGCTTACGTGTTTGCCGAGCGCGCCCTCGCCAAAGAGCGCATAATACTCGCGCAAGACACTTTCCGCGATGTGATGCTGAAAAAAATCGGCATTGAAATATCGCGGCTCATTGAAACAGGCGCAATCGCTCTGCCGGAAAGCGAAAAAGCGGAGTGCATCACAAAAGCCGCCGAATACTGCTACCGTTACGCGGCAAACTGCATTGAGCGCAGCCGCAATGCGCTCGAAAAGCTCGAAGGCTTCAAAATGGTGCTGGTAACAAACTTCTACGGCAATATGCACTCGGTTCTCAAGGATTTCAAACTGGATTTTTTCAGAGACATAATAGAGTCGTCATGCGTGGGAGTGAGAAAGCCCGACCCGCAGATATACCGTCTCGGAGTTGAAAACCTTGGAGTTGCCGCCGGCAACACCGTTGTAATCGGCGACTCATACGACAAGGACATAATTCCCGCGTCCTCCATTGGCTGCAAGACAATCTGGCTGAAAGGCGAGGGATGGGGAAACCCGCCCAAGGACACTTCGGCGGCTGATGCCGTGATTACAAGCATTTCACAACTTCCCCAAACACTCGGGCAAATATGTGCGGAACGATGGGTGCGTTAGTATTCTTTTACATCATCCTGCCAATACCCCTGTGCTTCATCCTGCACAACGCAGAAGCGGCGGCAACGCTGCAAGGGTGGATGCGGCGCAACGAAAGCGGACTGACAAAACGTTTCCCTAGGTTTGAAAAATTGATACGCCACTTTGGAAAGCTCAACACACTTGCATTCAGCATTGCCGCCATAGGGGAATTGCTGGTTGCGCTCCTTATAATCGTCTTTTTGATAGTCCTTGAATGCGATTACGCTGTTTGGGTGTTCACCTGCCTGTACCTGGCATTATGGGTTCGCTTCATTGCTAACACAATCCTTGCCGTGGTAATCAGAAAATACGTTCCGGGGCTTATAACATCAATCATAACCGTGGCTTACATGACTTGCACAATCATGCCGTTGCACCCTTTTTTCCAATGGCACGAAATTGTTTTGTTCGCATTGGCTGGTACGGTATTCATGGTGGCGAACATGATTGTTGCACACCGCATAGGAATATCCGTCAGCGGTTACATTCGCTACAAACTGCAAAACCGCAAAAAAAACATCTGATATAATAAAAACTACGTCCTATGTAGAAAAAATTATATCAGACATAATTCAAACTACATCAGACATAATTTTCGGTACATATAATACCTTGAAAAGCAAATGCTTATACCACCGCATTTTAATCGACTTAAATTATTAAGGTACAGTATATTACGCGATTTTCCCTTTTGACCGTAAAAATCAGTGCGCAGCATATCTTTCTGCATACAAAATGGCGGATGCGCTTTGGGGCATTCGCCATTTGTGTACGATTAGAAATCCACGGATAAACAGCCGGGCGTTCACTTCAGCCGCCACTTGCCGTTGTATTTCACGACCGGGACGGCAATCTCCTCTTTTGTGCTGTCGCCATAAGTTATGTCAACCCTGACAACCGAATACGTTTTCTTTTCGTTCGTATTCTCCGCAATGGCGTTCGCGCTTACGATGCCTTTGCGCTCCTTGCGCTCGTTTTCGGCAGCCTGTTTCAGCACGTTAACCAAGCTCTTGCGGTATCTTTCCGGGATGCTGTCGCAACTCTGCACGCACGAAAGATAACCGTCATACTCCCCTTTCAAAAGATGGGCGTATGCAGTCTCGACTATTTCCGAAGGCGTGGACTTTTCAACAATCCCTTCCTTGCTTTCAGACTTGCACGAGAGCAGGAAAGCCAACGCGGCAGCCAGCGCAACAAGTTTGTTCATCTTTACTTGTGGCGGATGAAAATGTTGATGGGAGTGCCGCAGAAATTCCAGTTTTCGCGTATGCGGTTTTCGAGGAAACGGCGGTAATGCTCCTTAACATATTGCGGCAGGTTCGCAAAAAACGCAAACGACGGCACGCGGGTGTTGGGCAGCTGGGTGCAGTATTTAATCTTAATGTACTTGCCCTTGGTTGCCGGGGGTGGTGTCTCCTCTATAATGGGAAGCATTATGTCGTTGAGCTTGGGCGTGGGAACTTTCGTGGTGCGGCGCGTATAAACGTCCTTTGCCGTTTCAAGCACCTTGAATATGCGCTGTTTTGTCATCGCCGACGCGAATATTATGGGGAAATCCACAAACGGCGCCATGCGGGCGTGAATGGCGTTGATATAGTCAAACTGAGCCTGCTGCGACCTGTCCTCAGCCAAGTCCCACTTGTTCACCACGACAACAAGACCCGTTGAGTTTTTCTGGATTACCTGGAATATGTTCATGTCCTGCGTGCCTATTCCGCGTGTTGCGTCAATCATGAGAATGGAAACATCGGCAGACTCTATGGCACGTATAGAACGCAGCACGCTGTAGTATTCCAAATCCTCGTTCACCTTGTTCTTTTTGCGTATGCCCGCCGTGTCAACAAGATAGAAGTCGAACCCGAACTTGGTGTAGCGCGTTGATATGGCGTCGCGCGTTGTGCCGGCAATGTCGGTAACAATGTTCCTGTCCTCCCCTATGAAAGCGTTTATCAGGCTGCTCTTGCCCACGTTAGGGCGGCCCACCACCGCAAAATGGGGAATGTTCTCGTCATCGTCAGCCCCACTCTCCTTGGGCATCCTCTCTATTATCGCGTCAAGCAGTTCGCCCGTGCCGCTGCCTGTTACGGCACTAACTGCCATAGGGTCGCCAAGACCGAGACGGTAGAACTCCGCGCTCGAAAACACATCGGCGCTGTTGTCCGCCTTGTTGGCGACAAGTATCACGGGGAGCTTTGCACGGCGCAATATGTTGGCAACCTCGTCATCAAGGTCGGTTATGCCGTTCTTCACGTCAACCATGAACAAAACGACATCGGCCTCCTGGGTGGCAACCATGACCTGCTTGCGTATCTCCTCCTCGAAAACATCATCGCTGTTCACCACCCAGCCGCCTGTGTCAACAACCGAGAAAGTCTTGCCGTTCCAAAGAACTTTGCCATACTGGCGGTCGCGTGTGGTTCCCGCCTCCTCGCTCACGATGGCGCGGCGGGTTTCTGTGAGACGGTTGAAAAGAGTTGACTTGCCCACATTCGGACGTCCAACGATAGCTACTAAATTTCCCATTGTTGATAGTTCGGATTGTTTGTTTTATGGTTTGTAAAAATCATTTCGGCTCGTAACCGAAACTCTCGAGCGACTTTGCGGAGTTCCTCCAGTTGGGGTTCACCTTTACGTACAACTGCAAAAACACCTTCTTGCCGAAAAACTTCTGGATGTCCCTGCGGGCTTCCTCGCCCACACGCTTCAGTGCCACGCCGCCATGCCCTATTATGATGCCCTTCTGGCTTTCGCGCTCAACGAATATCGTGGCTGCCATGCGAATGAGCTTCTTCTCGTCCTTGAACTCCGTAACGACCACCTCGACTGAATAAGGTATCTCCTTGTCGTAATACAAAAGTATCTTCTCGCGTATTATCTCGGAGACGATGAAGCGCGAAGGCTTGTCGGTGAGCTGGTCTTTGTCGAAGTATTCAGGAGACTCGGGAAGCAGTTCCACAATGCGCTTCTGCACATTGTCAACATTGAACTTGGCCTTTGCCGAAAGCGGCACGATTTCCGCCTGGGGTATCTGCTCGTGCCAATACTCCACAAGTTTCGTAACATCCTTTTCGTTGCTCAAGTCAATCTTGTTTATAAGCACGAGAATCGGTATGTTGAGCCTTTTTACCTTGGCGATGAAATCCCCGTTCTTCGACTGCTTCTCCACCGTGTCGGTTACATAAAGAAGAATGTCCGCATCCTCGAGCGACGAGACCGAGAATGCGAGCATATCTTCCTGTAACTTGTAATTTGGCTTCAGCACACCGGGAGTGTCGGAAAACACTATTTGGTAATCATCGGTGGAAACAATTCCCATAATCCTGTGGCGCGTGGTCTGCGCCTTGAATGTGGCAATGGAAATCCGCTCGCCGACAAAAAGGTTCATCAGCGTGGACTTTCCCACGTTAGGGTTGCCAACGATGCTTACGAAGCCGGCCTTGTGCATTCCTGTTTATTTTGCGCTTTTATAGTCGTAAGCCCACTTGAGATAGGACGCGCCCCAAACAAATCCAGCACCGAACGCGCAGAATATAAGGTTGTCGCCCTTCTTTAGCTGGCTTTCGTAATCCCACAAAGCCAGCGGGAGCGTCGCGCCCGAAGTATTGCCGTAACGCTGTATGTCCATCATCACCTTTTCCATGGGAACTTCAAGGCGCTTTGCCACAGCCTCGATAATTCTCACGTTGGCCTGATGAGGAACTATCCATGAAATGTTGTCCTTGTTGAGGTTGTTGCGCTCGGCTATGACGTTGCAGGCATCGCTCATGTTTGTAACGGCGAACTTGAACACCGTGCGCCCTTCCTGATGCAGGTAGTGCAAATGATGGTCTATCGTGAAATGCGTGGGCGGGCAAACGGAGCCGCCGCCCTTTTGCACGAGGAACGGAAGTCCCTTGCCGTCGGTGCGCAGATAGGAGTCTATCAGGCCGTAGTCCTCTTCGGTGGGTTCAAGAAGCACCGCACCCGCGCCGTCGCCGAAAATCGGGCAGGTGGAACGGTCGGTGTAGTCAACTATTGAGGAAAGTTTGTCTGCCCCGCAAACAACCACTTTCTTGTAACGCCCGCTGCGTATCAGGTTTGCGCCAAGCTCCAGCCCGAAAAGGAAACCGCAGCACGCAGCCTCCATGTCGAACGTATAGGCGTTGGTCATTCCCAGGCGGCCGAGGACTATGGAACCCGTGGATGGGAGATGGTAGTCGGGAGTTGAGGTGGCCATCACTAGGCAGTCTATTTCCTTGGGGTCGGTGCCTGTGCGTTCTAGAAGCTGCTTCACGGCCTTGCGTGCCATATAGCTCGTGCCGAGTCCTTCCTCGTTGAGAATGCGGCGTTCCTTAACGCCGATGCGGGTCATAATCCACTCATCGTTGGTGTCAACCATTCTCGACAGTTCGTCGTTGGTCAGCACATATTCGGGGACATACCCCCCCACTCCTGTTATTATAGCGTTTATATTGTTAGCCATTTCCTCTTTGTTTATAATACAACAACTTGAAGACTATGCGAGTTTCCCGCGCAGCCTCCAAGTTCTCATCAGATTAAATCCGGGATGAAGCAATTATGCTTCCGCCCCTTTTTCTATTGCCACCTTGCCGCGATAGTAGCCGCAATCGGGGCATACAGTGTGATATACGTACAGCGAACCGCAGTTAGGGCATACAGCGAGTGTAGGCGCCACTGCCTTGTCGTGGGTTCTGCGCTTACGCGTGCGGGTCTTGGATTGTCTTCTTTTAGGATGTGCCATTTTATTCTAAATGTTTATTGTTTGTTATTTTTATTGTATCTCCGCAGAATGGCTTTCAAGCCACTTCATTACGGCAGGATTGCATCCGCCTTCCTCATGCACACGCACCGAAGGCACGTTAAGGGCAAGCGTCTCGAATATGCGGTGGGACAAATCGAGTGTGCCGTCGGCATGCGCCTCGAGCAAATCTTCGTCATCGCTTTCCCCGCCGCCGTTGGCGCAAACCACTTTTACGTTGTCCTCCAGCTCCGTGCAGTAGTCCATGTCGTCAAGACAGCGGGTGCAGGGTACGCGAAGCACGCCTTTCACCTTTATCCCGACAACATAGTCGCATTTCACGTCCTGCGACTTTTCCGCCGTGGCTACCACATCAACGACACCGCCAACAACGTCCTCGCTGTCGAATTGCTTGAAAAAGCCTTCGTCCAGACGGAAGCTTTCGCCGCCGTCCTTATTGGCTAAATCTTTGACATTTACTGTGCAGCGTATCATATCAGTGCGTACATTCCACTAAAAGCGACCGCAAATTTATGATTTTTTCGGCTAACACGGAAGTTTATATATGGAAAATCGTCAAAAAAGCGTGTTCAACAGCGTGTTTTGCACTTTTCCGCAGCCATGCGCAAGGCGTTAGGAATAATATTTCTAATTTTGCGCCAAATTACATACTGATATGAGCGCGATAATAATGTGGTGTCTGGCCCACCTTAACTATTGGACAATAATCTTGTTCATGGCCGTAGAAAGTTCGTTCATCCCCTTTCCCTCCGAAGTGGTCGTGCCGCCGGCGGCGTGGCTTGCCGCAAACGGCGAAAACGGTCTGAACATCGTGGGCGTGGTCATAGCCGCCACCATAGGGGCAGACATTGGCGCGACAATCAACTATCTGCTCGCCATGCTCCTCGGACGGCCTATCGTGTATGCCTTCGCCCGCTCCAAAATAGGGCACATCTGCCTTATAAACGAGGAAAAGGTGAAGCACTCCGAGGCTTTCTTTGCCAAGCACGGCGTGGCGTCAACGTTCTTCGGCCGTCTTGTGCCGGCGGTAAGGCAGCTTATATCCATCCCCGCAGGCCTGGCAAAGATGCACTTCGGGAAATTCATCCTTTTCACGACTCTTGGCGCGGGCGCATGGAACATTGTGCTTGCAGCGATAGGTTTCTCGCTGTCGAAAGTGCCGGGAATGAAAACCACGCAGGACATCGCCGGCCTGTCATCTAAATACAGCCACACCATCGGCTACGCAATCCTCGCCATTGTGGCGGTAGCGTTGCTGGCAGTGATGGTAAGGGAGGCGAACAAGAAACGCAACAAAGACAAACAGTAATGGACCATCTGCCAAAAGACCCGGCAATTCTTGTGTCGAGTGTGAACATGCTTCTGCGCGACAACGAATACGACTCGTTCGAGGAACTTTGCCACTGCTTCAACCGCAATCCCGAAGAAGTCAAGGCTTTCCTGAAAGAAAACGGATACGTTTACTGCGAGGCGCAGAAACAGATACGCCCCATTGGGTTTGACGAAGCCTGAAAGCATGATAAGCAGGGACGCAATAGAGACAGCGTACAGCTTTTTCCACCAAAAAGAGAGAATATACGCGCATTCCAAAATCGGCTCGCAAAGGGACGACATCGAATACGCCATATCCTCATACACGGAAAGCATGAACAAGGAACTATACATGAAAATCTCCGGCGGCAAAGAGGGTTTCCTGCTCAGCCACGCCACCTTCGGGGACGACATGGCGCAAGCAGTGGAAAGGCTTGAGGAAATGCTCTGACGGGAATGGGCACAAAACGCGCCGCCCCTCCATGCCGCGCCATACAGAGGGAATCGAACTTCGAGCTGCTTAGGATTGTGGCGATGATGTTCATCGTGGCGCACCACTTTCTTATTGCCACCGGGAAGATTGACTACTACAGCCCTACCGCATGCGGCGGCGAGCTTGCCAACTCATTCCTCGTTTGCGGCGTTGACTGCTTCATCCTCATATCGGGCTATTTCGGCATCAAGCCCAACGCAGCCAAGTTCCTGTGGCTTGCCCTGCTTATTGCCCTTACGCTTTTGGCGGAAGCCCTGCTTGCCGCCATTCCCGCAACAGGCGGCCTCGTGAACCTGCCCTACGCCATACACCGCATTGTCCCCTTTTTCAAAGACAGCAACTGGTTCATCCCCTCCTACATAGGGCTTATGCTGCTGTCGCCGATACTCAACAAGGCTCTCGACAACGCCCCGCAAAAAGAGCTGTCGCTATGGACAGCCGCCCTCACGCTGCTGTGCCTGTACTCCTACTTCTTCAGCATCACCCCGGTTGACACCACGGGCTACAACCTCATACAATTCATATACCTGTACATACTCGGGCGTTTCCTGCGCCGCAACTGCCCCGACGTGAAAATCCCGCCGGCGGCTGCCATGTACGTGGGCGGAAGCCTCCTGGCGTATGCCGTGTCGGTTTTCGTCAAGCCGGGATTCACCGCCTTTGCCTACAACAGTCCGCAGATACTCCTGTCGTCATGCGGACTTTTCCTGCTGTTCAAAAACATAAGGCTGCGCAGCAAGGCAATAAACGCCGCCGCCTCCACCATGTTTTGCGTGTTCCTGTTCCACTACTCCATTATATACAATGTAAAAGGCGGCTGCCCCACCGCAAAGATCGTCCTTGTGTATCTCGCATCCTTCGCCGGAGGCATGGCTATAGGCGCGCTGGCAAAGCTTATGCGCCAGAGCATATGCCGCCGCAACGGAAACCATCCCGATGCACGGGAAAAAATGTCTGATGCAGGAAAAACCACATAGGACATAGAAAAAATTATATCAGACATAATCCAAACTACATCAGACCTTTTTTCGCCCCCTTGCAACACATTGAAAGACAAACGCTTGCGAATGTTTTTAGTTTTATGCCAACTATTTGGAAATCTGCATTTTAGCAATACCGGCGAAGCTGCGGCAATTTGGATTCAAGAACCGGCGCGGACACTTCGCATACCTTATGTTGCACTACACAACCGCCATTCCCGCAAAAGTAATTGCGCACGTTTTCAAACCCGCACGCCGCCTTTTGCGGCAAATTCACGCAAAAGCGCGCCAAAACGCCGCTTTCTTCCAGGCAAAGCCAAGTAAGAAAATAAATGGTGCTTTTTTTCGCAAACGCTTTGCCAAATCAAAATAAATAATTTACTTTGCAATACAGACATTAAAAAAATAGCCATTCACTAACCTTAAAAAATTAGCATTATGGTAGAAGGACAGCTAAACAAAAGCGGATTGAATCCCGACAATTTCCGTAAAACCCTTAACGGAAAGGAAATAAATCTATACACCCTGCGCAACAGCGAGGGTAACGAGGTTTCACTGACTAACTATGGCGGCGCGGTGGCAGCCATTATGGTGCCCGACAAAAACGGACGCCTTGCCAACGTCATACAGGGCCACGACAACATTGACGACGTTATCAACAGCCCCGAACCGTTCCTCAGCACCCTTGTGGGACGCTACGCCAACCGCATAGCAAAAGGCAAGTTCGTGCTCAACGGCAAGGACTACTATCTTGCCATAAACAACGGCCCCAACCATTTGCACGGCGGCCCCACAGGCTTCCACACCAAGGTTTGGGGAGTTGAGAGGGTTGACGAGAGAGCCATTGTGCTGCGCTACGTGTCGCCCTACTACGAGGAAGGCTTCCCCGGAGAACTCTGCATGACAGTGATGTTCACATTCACCGACAACAACGAGCTTATAATCGACTACAAGGGCACCTGCAACAAGAAAACCATCGTCAACATGACACACCACGGATTCTTCTCGCTTGCAGGGATAGCCAACCCCACACCGTCGGCGGAAAACGTGATTTGCCAGATAAACGCAGACTACTACCTGCCCATCGACGAGACTTCCATTCCGACCGGCGAGATACTCAAGGTGGAAGGCACACCGTTTGACTTCCGCACACCACATGCCGTGGGCGACCACATAAACGACGACGACATACAGATAAAGAACGGCGCAGGCTACGACCACTGCTTCGTGCTCAACAAGCATGAACCCGGAGAACTTACATTCGCGGCAAAAATAAAGGAGCCCGAAAGCGGAAGGACAATGGAGGTTTACACAACCGAGCCGGGCATACAGTTCTACTCCGACAACTGGGCAGACGGATACAAGGGGCAGAACGGGGCGACTTTCCCCCGGCGCAGCGCACTGTGCTTCGAGGCGCAGCACTTCCCCGACAGCCCCAACCACGCATACTTCCCCGCCGTGGTTCTGCGCCCCGGGGAAATCTACACCCAAAAGACCATCTACAAATTCGGCGTGGAAAACTGACAGGAAACGAACGACATCCAAAAACAACAACAAATAAATAACCTGATACAAAAATGAGTAATTCTAAAAAATTGAACATCATCCCAATCATAATGATGTTCCTCCTCTTCGCCATGATTGCGTTCGTAACCAACCTGTGCAATCCAATGGGCGTGATAGTAAAAACCCAATTTTCGCTGACAAACTTCGAGGCGCAGTTGGGAAACCTCGCCAATTTCATAGCATACCTCGTGATGGGCATACCCTCAGGGCTGCTGCTCAAGAAAATCGGCTACAAAAAAACCGCACTCCTTGCCATAGCCCTTGGCTTTGCAGGCGTGTTCCTTGAATATGTGTCGGGATGGGACTCCGTACAGAACTTCTGGGTTTACCTCCTTGGTGCGTTCATCGCAGGCTTCTGCATGTGCATGCTTAACACAGTTGTAAATCCAATGCTCAACACCCTTGGCGGAGGCGGCAACAAAGGAAACCAGCTCATCCAGTTCGGCGGCGTGTGCAACTCCCTTGCCGCAACCACGGTAACGATTTTCGGCGGCGCACTTATCGGAGAAGTAACAAAAGACACATCCATAAAAGACGTAACCCCCGCCCTCTACACGGCACTGGCAATTTTCGCCATTGTGTTTGTAGTCCTCGCGCTTGTTAAAATCCCCGAGCCTGCCACAAACGCAAGCAACGAAACCGCAACCACCGGAGCGTTCAAATACACCCACTTCGACCTTGGAATACTCGCCATTTTCCTTTACATGGGAGTTGAGGTAGGGCTTCCCACTTACGTGCTTCAGTATCTTTCAACCCCCGCAGACGCCGCCACTCCCGGTCTGGGCATCAGCGCGGCCGTTGCCGCGACAATCGCAGGCGTTTACTGGCTTTTCATGCTTTGCGGACGCTTCGTGGGCGGTCTGATAGGCGGCAAAGTCTCAAGCCGCACGCAGATTACCGTAGTTGCCACACTTGTGATTATATGTACGTTAATCGGCGTGTTCGGCCCGAAAGACGTTACCATAAGCATTGAGGGCGCACAAGTTCCCACCTGCGTGCTCGCCTTTGTCGTTGCCGGCCTGTTCACCTCCGTAATGTGGGGCGGAATATTCAACATGGCGGTTGAAGGCCTTGGCAAATACACCGAGTTTGCAAGCGGGATGTTCATGACAATGGTGTTCGGCGGAGCTCTGCTGGTCCCTCTGCAAGGATATATTGCCGACATTTCGGGCAGTTTCATGACAAGCTACATCCTTGTTCTTGTATGTGCGGCATATATACTATTCTACGCGCTTGTCGGCAGCCGCGTAAGGAGAACCGAGAAACCTGAAAAAATGATATACGAGTAAATTCCGCTAACAACGCCCGGCGGTGCATTCTCTCCGCCGGGCATAACCTAAAAAATAAAAGATTATGAAATTGAAAATAGATGACGTGCGCAGCCGCTTCATAAAGCATTTCGATGGCAGCACAGGAAATGTTTACGCCTCGCCGGGGCGTATCAACCTCATCGGCGAACACACCGACTACAACGACGGGTTTGTTTTCCCCGGAGCAGTTGAGCAGGGAATTATCGCAGAAATCAAGCCCAACAAGTCGCGCAAGGTTTGCGCTTACTCAATAGACTTGAAGGACTACGTTGAGTTCAGCCTCGACGATGAGCAAGGACCTTCCGCAACCCACTTCCGCTTTGTTTACGGCGTATGCCGCGAGATGATGAAGCTCGGCGTGCCTGTGGAAGGCTTCAACACCGCTTTCGCCGGCGACGTACCCCTTGGCGCGGGTATGTCATCGTCTGCCGCTCTTGAAAGCACGTTCGCATTTGCCCTCAACGATCTTTTCGGCGGAAACAAGATTGACAAGTTCACCCTCGCAAAGGTTGGTCAGGCAACGGAGCACAACTATATCGGCACAAACTGCGGCATCATGGATCAGTTCGCCTCCGTGTTCGGAAAGGCAGAAAACCTGATGCGTCTCGACTGCCGTTCCTTGCAGTACAAATACTTCCCCTGGCATCCGAAAGACTACCGCCTTGTTTTGCTCAACTCGCAAGTGAAGCACGAGCTTGCCAATTCCGCATACAACCAACGCCGCAAGAGCTGCGAAAACGTTGCCGAGGCGTTGAAGAAGCGTTTCCCCGGCGTTAACTCGCTCCGCGATGCAAACTACGATATGCTCGAAGCAGTAAAGAACGAAGTAAGCGAAGAGGACGCTTTGCGCGCAAGATACGTAATCGGCGAGAAATACCGTGTTATGGAAGTTTGCGTTGCTCTCGAAGAGGACGACTACGAGGAAGTGGGCCGCAAGATGTTCGAGACCCACCACGGCCTTTCAAAGGAATATGAGGTTTCATGCCCCGAACTTGATTTTCTCAACGATGTGGCAAAGAGCTGCGGCGTAACAGGCTCGCGCATAATGGGCGGCGGCTTCGGCGGCTGCACAATCAACCTTGTGAGCAACGAGCTGTACGACAACTTCGTGGGAACTGCAAAACAGGCTTACAAAGAGAAATTCGGCATTGAGCCTATCTGCATTGACGTTGTTATCGGCGACGGCTCGCGCAGGCTCTGCTAATTCCGGCAAAACGAAATTCCACGGCGCCTCGTTTGCGGGGCGTCGTTTTTTATTCCCAAGCAACATGAACGCCCTACAGTTTGCGGCGGCAGCCGGCTTTGCCCTGCTGGCGGTCATCACGTTCTGCCTTGCGTTTTTCCGCAAGCCCAAACCGCAACGTCCGCCGGCGCCGCACCCGCCCGGCAACTCTGAAATAAAATATTCCGCCAAGGAAAACCGCTTCACCGTACGCGGGAAGCGGCTCATACCCGTGAGTGCCGCCGTAAGCCTGTTTTTTGAACCATTCGACAAAGAACGCCATGCTGAGGAAAAATCAATGAAAACAGGTATGGCCAAGGAGAAAATCATAGAGGGGTGGGAAATGGCACGCGAACGCGCAAGAGCTACCGGCATATTCCTGCACGATGACATAGCGGCGTTCTTTGCCGGTTCGCAAATGAAAGGCTGCTTCCGCTTCACGTTCAAAGGCAAGTTTTCGCAGACAGACGAAACCATAAGTCTTGAAAAGGAGGAAAAGCTCTTCATGCAATTCATAAACGCCGTCCCTTTGCGCGTTTACCGCACAAACTATCTCGTTGCCGACAGTTCCCTGCGGCTCGCAGGACGCGTGGCGTTCATCGGCAAATGCGATGGCGGATACGAGCTTTACGACTGGAAACGGCGCAGCGGCATTTCCGATGAAAACGGAAATGCCATAACCCAAAACGCCCTTGGCAAAAAAGGAACAAACGGGCTTGAAAACATCAGCGACACACCATTCTGGCACTATGCGCTCCAACTAAACCTTTACCGTGCCATACTGGAAAAAAACTACCATCTGAGGATTTGCGCCATATACCTAATAGACGTATGCCCGGACAAGGCCTCGTTCGCAAAACTGCAAATTCCCCTGCTCGGCAAAGAGCTGCAAACCGCGCTAAGCCTTATCTCAAATCCCTCAACCGTTTTACCCGCGAATTGAGGTGTGGCAAAAGAAGCAGCATATCCCCTACACCCTGTTTCTTATTTTCATATAATGATACAGTAATGCTATCCGACAAATTGTGTTTTTCACAAAAGGCTTTTAACACATTGATTTCAAAAAGAATAATTTACGAATGGTACTTCCTGTAACGATATGTTTTCCAGAGTGTTGCAAGTGGCAGAAAAAAGTTCTGATGTAGTCTGGATTATATCAGACATAATTTTTTCTACATCGGACATAGTTTTTCCTACATCAAATGTAGTTTTAGCGGTGTTTGAAAAAGGGCAAGCGATTTGACTTTTGCAATAATTGTAGGGGCGTATCGCATACATCATATACACCGCCGCTTAAACCATACCTTAAATCCGAGAAACGTAATCATTTCTCACCCCGGGCACGTACTATCACTTCTTTTTGGCTTGGGCGGCTTTTGCCTCGGCTTCAGCCTTCGCCTTTTCCGCATTGGCTATGAGCTTTTCAACCTCGTCGAACTTCTCGCCCATGTTCAGCGCAAGGTAAATGTTATACAGCGGGCGGCCCCACCATTCCACAGAGTTTGGGTTCAGCTTCCTGTAATGCTCCAAATAAGGCAGCGCGGTGCGCATAAGTTTGTCCTCCTCGCGCTTTATGTTGCGTATCTCCTCAAGTTTCATGTCCGACCTAACCTTTTCGCGTTGGGCCATGGCCTTGGCAAGGTAAGCCGCCCCCACATTATAATATGCCTCCGAATAGGTTGAGTCGCTCTGGATTATGCTCTTTGACAAAACAATGCAGTCGTCATAGCGTTTCATCTTCAGCAACACAAGACTTCTGCCGTATTGCGCCATAACCGAGCGCGGGTCGTGTTGCAGGATGTTGTCGGCAAGAGCCATCGCCTGCTCAAACTGCCCCTCGTTGTTGTAGCAGTCTATCAGGTTTGTGAAAAAATAGTCCAGCTGGGGATATTCCTTCGCCCCTATCTTCAAAATCTCCTTGAAAGCCGCCATGTCGTTTGCCGCCTTGTAGATGCGTGCCGTAAGCTCCAGTTCCTTCTGGCGGTAGGTGGTGTCCTTCAACGCCGCCGCGTTGTATTTGAAAAAGTTCTCCCTGTTGTTAGTCTGAAAGGCGCATACCGTGGCCCAATAGGCTGCGCGCCGCAAGCCAAGGCTGTCCTTTTGGGAAATCTTGCTCCTGCCGAAAAGCGGGTTAGTGCGTATGTCGTAATACATCGAAAAATAGCTGTATGCGTTCGCGAAATCCTTTTTCAGCAAAGTGAACTGCCCGCCGTTATAAAGATTTGTGTATTGCGACCTCAGCAAATCGCCGTGAGAGCTGCGGTATTTGTAGCTGACCTTTTTCTTCCCTTTCTTGTTTGCCGCGTATGCCTCCATCGTGTCGCACCTCACAGCGTAATTGTATATGTTAAGCACGCTGCTGAACAGCTTGGCGGTGTCATACTTCTGCTTCAAGTACGCATTCTTGTTTTGGTTGGAGTTAACCAGCAGCCACGCCTCCACCCCATAGTGAAGCAGTTCCGGGTCATCTTTGAACTTGTCGTTTTTAAGGCAGTTTTCCACCGTTCCGGTAACGCCCTCGTTTTTGTTCTTCAACTGCTCGCGTATTTGCCGGTATTCCTTTTGGGAATAAACAGAAGTGCCTGCCGTCAGCAAGGCAATGAGAAATACAAACCTTTTCATAAAATCTCTACCTTAAAAACACGTGCAAAGATAATTATTTATAATGAAACACAGCCCGCCCCTACCCGCCAAAGCCCCATGCGAAACCCCGCCCTGCCGCACAGGCAAGGTTTTTCGCCATACACGGAATTTTCCCGCTTATTTTGACTAAATTTGCAAATTGAATTAAAAGGCAAACAATAAAACCATGTCATGCATTCTCTTCATTGAAACATCCACGAAAGTTTGTTCCGTGGCGGTGAGCGAAGACAACCACATAATCTACCACAAAGAAGATTTCGAAGGCCCTAATCAGGCCCGCATACTCGCGCCAATGGTTGAAGACGCACTGTCGTTCGCCGACAGTCATGCCATTCCGCTCGACTACGTGGCGGTAAGCGAAGGGCCGGGGTCATACACAGGCCTCCGCATAGGGTGCTCCACCGCAAAAGGCGTGTGCTATGGCAGAAACGTAAGGCTCATAGCCGTCCCCACGCTGAAAATAATCACAGTGCCGCTGCTTCTGTACCGCGAGGATATTGAGGAGGACGCCCTGTTCTGTCCGATGATAGACGCACGGCGCATGGAGGTTTACTGCGCAGTGTATGACAGAGCCCTGCGAGAAGTTACGCCCGTCAAGGCACAAGTTGTGGAGGCAGACACGCTCACAAGCATCGCCGGCGGAAAACCGATATACTTTTTCGGCAACGGAGCGGCAAAATGCAAGGAAGTGATAAAATGCCCCAACGCCCACTTTGTTGACAACATAGAGCCGCTCGCAAAAAATATGCTCCCGCTCGCAAATCAGGCGGTACGCGCCGGACGTTTTGAGGACGTGGCGTATTTCGAGCCTTTCTACCTTAAAGATTTCGTTGCCACAACGCCCAAGAAACTCATATAACAATGGAATACAACACTACAAGAGAAAAAATCATAATGCCGGAATACGGCAGGCTCGTGCAAAAGCTCGTGGAATACGCAGTAACAATCCCCGACCGCAACGAACGCAGACGCTTTGCCGAGAACATCGTGAGGGTAATGGCCAACTGCAACCCGCAAAACCGCAACATACCCGGTTTCCGCCACAAGCTGTGGGATCACCTCGCCATGATTTCCGACTACAAGCTCGACATTGACTATCCATTCCCCATAAACAGGAAAGACAAAAACGAGAAGCCCGAACGCGTGCCATATCCAACAAACCAGATAAAATACCGCCACTACGGACATCTTGTTGAAACGCTGCTCGATGAGATAGCGGCAATGCCCGAGGGAAAAGAGCGCAACGAGCTTACCAGACTTGCAGAGGGGCAAATGCGCCGAAGCCTCGAAATGTGGAACAAGGACTCGCTCAACGAAAAGAAAATCCACAAGGACTTTGAGCGGTACACCGGCAAAAGGCAAACCCGATAAAACGTAATTTCTGAAAGCATGGCCTCATTCCTTGTAGAGGGCGGACATCCGCTTGCGGGGGAAATAACACCGCAAGGCGCGAAAAACGAAGCGTTGCAGGTTATCTGCGCCACGCTGCTCACAGCCGGCGAGGTGAGGATTTCAAACATTCCCGAAATCCTCGATGTGGCAAATCTCATCGACCTCCTGCGGCAAATGGGCGTCAGGGCAGACAAAATCTCCAAAGGCGAATATGTTTTCTGCGCCGACAGGATAGACGAAAGCTATGTGGAAAGCGGGGAATTTGCTATGCGGTGCGCAAAACTGCGCGGAAGCGTGATGCTCGTAGGGCCTTTGCTCGCACGTTTCCACAAAGCCACCCTCGCAAAACCCGGAGGCGACAACATCGGCACACGCCGCCTCGACACCCACCTGCGAGGGCTTGCCGCGCTCGGGGCTAAGTTCGAGATGAACGAAGACTGCGACACCTGCCGCATAACCGCCGACAAAATAAAGGGGACGTACATCCTGCTCGATGAAGCGTCGGTTACGGGAACCGCCAACATAATAATGGCGGCTGCAATGTGCGAAGGCGTTACGACAATATACAACGCCGCCTGCGAGCCATACCTGCAACAGCTTTGCAGGATGCTTGTGAGAATGGGGGCAAGCATCAGCGGGATAGCGTCAAACCTGCTTACGATTACGGGAACGCCGGAACTCCACGGCACAAGCCACACCGTACTTCCGGACATGATTGAAGTGGGAAGTTTCATCGGCATGGCTGCGATTATGGGCGGCGGAATTACGATAAAAAGCACATCGCCCGAAAATCTCGGCATCATACCAGAAACATTCAAACGCCTCGGCATACGCCTCCGCGTAAAGGGCAACGACATAATAGTCCCCAAGCAAAACCACTACCAGACAGGCACCTTCATCGACGGCTCGATAATGACTATAAGCGACTCGCCGTGGCCCGGGCTTACCCCCGACCTTCTTAGCGTGCTTATCGTTACCGCCACACAGGCCAACGGCACGGTGCTGTTCCACCAGAAAATGTTTGAAAGCCGCCTGTTTTTCGTTGACAAGCTCATCTCCATGGGCGCACAGATAATTCTTTGCGACCCCCACAGGGCTGTTGTCGTGGGACACAACCACAAATTCCACCTCAAGGCACGCCGCATGGTCTCCCCCGACATCCGTGCGGGCATAGCCCTGCTCATCGCCGCCATGAGCGCAGACGGCACAAGCCGCATCGACAACGTGGAGCAGATAGACAGAGGCTATTCCGACATAAGCGGACGGCTGAACAAACTCGGGGCTAAAATCCTTAGAATTGACTGATATGCTTTTTGACGACGCGATATTAATAGGAAAGGTGGCAAAGGCGCGTTCCGCAAAAGGGGACGTGCAGATTAACCTCACCAACATAACCGCAGACATGTTTTGCGGCGATTTCCTGCTTTTCGACATTGACGGACTGAAAGTGCCGTTCAAAATAGAGAGCCTTGACGAACGCGTAAATTCAATGTTCGCAAAGTTTGTGGAATGCCACGGAGACCACAGCGAAATCGCCGGACGCAATGTTTATTGCCGCAAGGAGGACCTGCAAGGCATCACCGAAGACGCCATAAGCCTCAACCCGAACATTCTGAAAGGCTTTGAGGTTCACGACTCCGCGCTCGGAAACATCGGGACTATAAAAAGCATTGACACGTCAACCATAAACACCATTATATATGTGCAGGGGGAGCAGGAAATACTCATCCCGCTTGCCGAGGACTTCGTGGAGGAACTCGACATTGACAACAGGGTTCTGCGCCTGCACCTTCCCGAGGGGCTGGTAAGCGTAAACGACAAAAAAACACAGACTAAGACTGATGAACAGTAAACGCATAGCAATTTTAGGCTCAACCGGCTCTATAGGCACGCAAGCCCTGAAAGTAATTGAGGAACATCCTGACCTTTTCACGGCAGAAGTGCTGACGGCAAACAGCAACACCGCGCTCCTTGCCCGACAGGCGCGCAAGTTCAAGCCCGATGCGGTTGTCATAGCCGATGAAGGCAAATACGGCGAGCTTAAGGAAATGCTCGCCGATGAGGACGTGAAAGTCTATGCCGGACAACAGGCCATTTGCGACGTTGTGCAGTTGGGCAACATCGACATGGTTTTGGTCTCGGTCGTGGGCTTCGCGGGGCTTCTCCCCACCATAAGCGCAATCGAGGCGCACAAGCCCATAGCCCTTGCCAACAAGGAAACCCTTGTTGTGGCGGGGGAAATAATAAACCGGCTCATCGGGGAATGTAAAGTGCCGCTGCTGCCCGTTGACAGCGAACATTCGGCAATATTCCAGTGCCTTACCGGCGAGGGGGACAACAAAATAGAAAAGATACTGCTTACGGCCTCGGGCGGCCCGTTCCGCAATTTCTCAAAAACGGAACTTGAAAACGTAACCGTTGCACAGGCACTCAACCACCCCAATTGGAACATGGGGGCCAAGATAACCGTTGACTCGGCCACGATGATGAACAAGGGCTTCGAGGTTATCGAGGCAAAATGGCTGTTCGGCGTAAGCGAAAGCCGGATAGAGGTGCTGGTGCATCCGCAAAGCATCGTCCATTCCGCCGTGCAGTTTGCCGACGGTGCTGTCAAGGCACAGCTCGGAATGCCCGATATGCGCATACCAATCCAATACGCATTCAGCTATCCCGACCGCGTGCCGCTGAAAAGCGAAAGGCTCGACCTTGCAACGCTCGGGCAGCTTACGTTCTCCGCACCCGACACCGACAAATTCCCATGCCTTGCGCTCGCTTTCCACGCCATAGGGCGCGGAGGTTCGCTGCCGTGCGTCATGAACGCCGCCAACGAAGTGGCAAACCTCGCATTCCGCAACGAGCGTGTAGGTTTCACCGCGATAGGCGAAATCATCGCTGAGACCATGAGCGCAATGCCGTTCACCGCAAGCCCCACCGTGGAAAACCTTCTTGACATCGACCGCGAGGCACGCGCAAAGGCTGCGGAAATAACCAACAAGAAACATTAATCATTGAAATAACAGACTTACAGAATGGAATCATTTTTAATCCGCGCCCTGCAACTCATTTGTTGCTTCTCAATACTGATATTCCTGCATGAGGGCGGACATTTTCTTGCCGCCAAGCTCTTCAAGGTGAGAGTGGAGAAATTCTGCCTGTTCTTCGACCCCTGGTTCACCCTCTTCAAGTTCAAGCCCAAGCGCAGCGACACGCAATACTGCCTTGGCTGGCTTCCGCTCGGCGGATACGTCAAGATAGCCGGGATGATTGACGAATCGATGGACACGGAGCAGATGAAACGCCCGCCACAGCCGTGGGAGTTCCGCACAAAACCGGCATGGCAGAGGCTTATTATAATGGTGGCTGGTGTGGTGGTGAACTTCCTGCTCGCCCTCGCCATATATTCAATGGTGCTGTTCGTGTGGGGCGAGACCTATACGCCGGTGGAGAAAATGACCTACGGAATGGCGTACAACGAACAGGCGCACAAGCTCGGCTTCAAGGACGGCGACATCCTGATAGGCACAAACACCAAAATGTTCCGCAGCTTCGACACCAACGAAAGCGTCGGCGACGCATACCGCGCCCTCTCCAACTCCACCGAAGCATACGTGCTGCGCAACGGAAAGCGCGAGACAATCAAGCTCCCCGGCAACATGAATATGCTGTCGATGATAAAGTCGGCGCCGCCGTTTGTGCAGACGCTCATCCCCTCGACTATCGACAGCGTGATGCCCGGCTCGCCGGCGGCAAAAGCCGGAATAATGGCGGGCGACCGCATTGTGATGTTCGGAAACCGCAGCGTGGCGTCGTGGAACGAGATTAACGACCAGCAGGGGCGCATATTGGACGCGCTCACCACAGCCAACCACGCCGACAGCCTTGCCCTGCGCAACATAACGCTGGCCGTGACGCGCCAAGGCGCTACCACGCCCGACACAGTGAGGCTCACGATGACCCCGGACTACAGAATGGGGGTAACATACGGCATGGCGCTGAAAAACTACGAGCAGAAAACTGTAAAGTTCGGCTTCTTCGAATCAATCCCCGCAGGAGCGAAGCACGGCATAAACGTGCTGAAGGGATATGTTGACGACATGAAATACGTGTTCACCAAAGACGGCGCAAAAAGCGTGGGCAGCTTCGGCGCGATAGGCAGCCTGTTCCCCACGCATTGGGTGTGGCAGCGTTTCTGGGAGCTTACGGCGTTCATAAGCATAATCCTCGCCTTCATGAACATACTCCCGATACCCGCGCTTGACGGCGGACACGTGTTCTTCCTGCTCTACGAGATGATAACGCGCCGCAAGCCTTCGGAGAAATTCCTCACCTACGCCCAGATGGCCGGCATGACGCTCCTCATACTCCTTATGCTTTTCGCAATATCAAACGATGTGAGGAACTTCCTGCTTAAATTCATAATGTAGCGCACAACAGCAAACAGCATAAAGCCACGCCATGCACACCACGGCGTGGCTTTTTTTCCCACATTCGCAAAAACGTCCAACGCTTTGGAAGCCAACCTCTTATACCCGGTTTTGTATTTTTGCATAACCTTTTAGTTTACAACGCGTTGCAAGTAGGCAAAAAAAGGTCTGATGTAATTCAAATTATATCAGACATAATTTTTCCTGCATAGGACATAGTTTTTCCTACATCAAATGTAGTTTTAGCGGCGTTTCATAAAAGAACAAAGCTTACGGTTTTGCGCCATTTGCAGAGCGCATTGCATACGCCCTGTACGCTTATGCGACTATTGCAACGCCTTTCAAACCGTCCCAAAACCGCCGCTTTTTGTCAAAATACACATTTTTGGCATTCGTGCTTATCAAAAAAAAAAAAACAGTGTTATTTGTTTCTTTTTATTTACTATATTTGCACCGACAAAGACGAACTAAGCATCAACAAAGGCATAACCGCCATATATGACACTTTAACCAACTTATAAAATACAAAAACTCATGAAAAAGCTAAAACTTTCATTGCTCTCGCTGGCAATGTCGGGGCTTGCCCTAACGGGCATACAGGCCGCTGACATTGTTGACGGAGTGTACCAAATCACCAACGCGGGTGATTTCGTGGAGTTCGCAAACGATGTCAACTCGGGCAAACCGAGCCTCAACGCCGTGCTGACGGCAGACATCGATCTGAGCGGAGTTACATGGACACCAATCGGAACGGAACTCGCACCGTACAAAGGCACGTTTGACGGGCAGGGACACCGCATCAGCAACCTCGTGATCAATTCCGATGAAGACTACCAGGGCATCTTCGGACACATCGGCGGCGGCGCGGCATTCAAAAACTTCTGCATCGACAAGAGCTGCTCATTCAGTGGCGGCGCATACGTCGGGGCAGTGGCAGGAAGCTCGCACGGCGGCGGCACGGCCACATTCAACAACATCGGCAACGAAGCCGACGTAACCGGCACCGGGGCGAACGTCGCAGCCATCATAGGCGTGAGCATGGGTTCCACGTGCGCGTTCGTGATAACCAACTGCTACAACACCGGCAACATAACCGGCGGCAAGGAGTCGGCGGCATTCTCCGGATGGGTAGGCAACGGCTCGAGGGTGCAGAGCTGCTACAACACCGGCACTGTTTCCGGCGTGGACGGCTCGAACAAACTATTCCGAAACACCAGCTCCACGGCATCTAACCTTTTCGACATAGAGGGCGTGCAGGGAAAACAGCTCACCGAGGATATGCTCGCAAGCGGAGAACTCGCATTCGCGCTCAACGGCAACAAGAGCGCAAACGTTTCGTGGTACCAGAACCTCGACAACGGCGAAACGCCGGATGCGACACCCGTGTTCGACTCCACGCACGGAATTGTTTACGCAGTAGGCACGATCCTCTGCAACGGCACACTCTCGGAGGACATTTCGGGATATTCCAACACCAATCAGACAAAGCAGAGCGACCACGAATATGTTGACGGCGTGTGCGAGTACTGCCACAAGGTGATACCCGACTTCATCCCAAAGAACGACGGCGTTTATGAGATAAGCGACGCAAAGCAACTGCACTGGCTTGCAAACTACGTGAACAGCCTTAGCGGCCAGAAAGTGTACGCCCGCCTGATGGAAGACGTTGACTTCAGCGAATACAGCGCAAAGGACGAGACAATCGGCACGGAAGGACATTATTTCCAAGGCTGGTTCGACGGACAGGGACACACCGTAACCATTAACTACAACACCCAAACTCCGTACATGAGCCTTTTCATGTACATCAGGAACGCAACAGTAAAGAACCTCATAACGGAAGGCTCGATAAACGCTGTGCAGGAAACTTCGGGCATTGCGAGCTTCATGTTTGAAAACGCCATAATCGAAAACTGCATAAGCAAGGTGGCGATTACCAGCCAGAAAAACGGCGACACAGGTCTCGGCGGAATTTCCGTCAAGGGCAAAGGCGACTGCACCATACGCAACTGCGCATTCCTCGGCTCTATAACCGACCCCACAGGCTACGGCAACGGCGCGATTATGGCATACGCCGAAGACGGCACAAGCATCAAGATTGAAAACTGCTACGTGAACGCGCAATTCAACATCAGCAGCGGCGGCGACAACAACATCATCGCGCGCAACGGCGCAACCGTGAAAAACTGCTACTACGTTGACGCGAACATACTGTCCCTGCCCTCTCTGGGTGCAAAGCAAGTGGACGAGACACAGATTGCGAGCGGAGAATTGTGCTTCATGCTAAACAATCTGCAGAGCGACAGCGTTTCTTGGTATCAGAACCTGAACAACGACGGCGAGATTGATCTTGAGCCTGTGCCTTTCAGCGACCACGGCACGGTTTACGCCGTCGGCACACTCAACTGCGACGGAACAAGCACAGGAGAGAGCAGCTTCTCCAACTACGAAGACGGCTCGATTATAACTCCGCACAACTACGTGGACGGCGTATGCTCGTTCTGCCACATTGCAGAAGAAAACTACATGACACCCGTTGACGGCGTTTATGAGATATCCACGCCCGAACAGCTCAATTGGTTCGCCAACTACAACAACAGCGGACACAACACCATTAACGGAAAGTTGCTCTCCGACATAGACTTTACAAAATATTCCGCCGACAGCGTTATGATCGGCACAGACCAGAACGGCCGTGCCGACATTTTCTACTCCGGCACTTTCGACGGACAGGGACACACCGTTACCTTGGCATACAACCGCAACGATCCCAAGGGCGGAGCGGCACTGTTCGGCATCTGCCGCAACGCCACGATAAAGAACCTCGTAACCGAGGGAACTGTAAAGGCAGGCTACATGATTGGCGGCATACTCATTAAGAGCCAGGGCAACTCCGTGATAGAAAACTGCTACAGTTCGGCTACCCTTTCAAGCTTTGTTGAGGGCGATGTTACAATCGGCGGAATCGCCGCCGCAGCCGAGAACCACGGCGTTTACAGGAACTGCGGCTTCACCGGGAGCATCATAGCTGAGGGCGGCACAGGCAACGGCGGCCTCATGGGCTATGCCAACGGCGGCGTGGAGGTTGTTTTCGAGAACTGCTATGTGGCGGGAACTTTCGCAACTGCCGGGAACAGCGCGATGATTTGCCGCAACAGCCCCACCATCAAAAACTGCTACTATGTTGACAACGGCGTGCTCGACATCGACACACGCGCTACGGAAATAACAGAGGACGACCTTACAAGCGGCGCACTCTGCTTCATGCTCAACAACTACGAGAACGGCGGCAAGCCTTGGACACAGACCCTCGGCACTGACAACAGCCCGAAACCCGTAGCCGGCGGCGATGCTGTTTACGCCATAGGAACACTGAAATGCGACGGCACTGCCGAGGACATGGCTTACTCCAACACCGAGGGCGGGTTTGCGAAAGCCGAGCACGCATACGGCGCTGACGGTATCTGTGAAAACTGTGGCGGACGCAAAATCTCAACCCCGGCACAACTCATGGCGCTTTCCGAGGACATAGGCAGCGGTTTCACGAACAGCAACATCAACGTTGTGCTCGCAAACGACCTCGATATGTCTGAAATCACGGAGTACAGGGGCATCGGAACAGAGGAGTTCCCCTTCACCGGCAAGTTCGACGGTCAGGGACACGTCATCAGCAACCTCGTCATCAACACTCCCGAAGAGGCATTCCAAGGCTTGTTCGGAGTTATCAACGATGGCGTTGAAATCAGGAACGTTGTGCTTGATTCCTCCTGCTCTATAACCGCAGACTCCTACGCAGCCGGCATAGCGGCCTGCTCAAACGGCACAGGCATCATCACAATCGAGAACTGCGGCAACGAGGCAGATGTTACGGTTACGGGCAAGGGTTCGCACCCCGCAGGAGTGAACGCGGCAGGCATTCTCGGCGTGAACATGGGCAACACGGTTATCGTGAGGATTACCAACTGCTACAACACTGGAAACATCGCAGGAAAGGGCGAAAGCGCAGGTATTTGCGCATGGCTCGGTTCGAGCGCGGAAGTGAGCAACTGCTACACCGCAGGAACTGTGAAGGGCGTTGACGGCGACAAGTCGTTCGCACGCTTCCAAACCGCGCCTATCTTCAAGAGATGTTACGAGACATTCGGAGGCCAGACAACAAAAGTTACCGCCGAGGAGGTTGCAAACGGCAAGCTCTGCTGGCTGCTCAACAACGAGGTTAGCGGCGGCGAGAACTTCTTCCAGACGCTCGGCACCGACACTCACCCTGTTCTGTTCACAACGCACCAGAAGGTGTTCGAGGTTAACGGAATTTTCACCAACGACATCGTTGGAGTGAAAGATGCCACAGCCGGCAAACCCGCAAAGGGGGCGGAACGCATCTACTCCGTTGACGGAATGCGTCTGCAAGGCTTGCAGAAGGGCATAAACATCATCCGCAAGGCTGACGGCACAACACAGAAAGTTTTCGTGAAATAACGCTCTCATACAACAATTTTCATCAGAAGCCGCACCGCGCAAAAGCCGGTGCGGCTTTTTTATTGACGCGCCGCCTTGCAATGTCGCGGCGGCGGTTTGTGATGCGCTTCATGCGGCAGCGTGCAGGGCGTATGCCATACGCCCCTGCAAATGGCGCAAAACCAATAGTCCGAAAACTATATAGGACGTGGGAAAAACTACATAGGACGCAGGAAAAATTATATCAGACATAATCCAGACTACATCAGACCTTTTTTCCGCCACTTGCAACACCTTGAAAAACACATCGTTACAAAAATTTTGGCTTACAGGTTATTTTTCTGAAACTCAATGTGTTACATTTTTAGAATGGCATTTGCCGTTTCGCGAGAAAACAGTCTGCGGCGCAATGTGGCAAACTGGGTGTCTGCCACTGTGGCTTCCTGTTTTTGGTCTTATATTCCGAAATACAGGTTATATTGCAAATTGCCAATTATCCGTTGCATTTTCCAACAAAAATCCAAGAAATCACAGCCGTTCCCAAACAAGCGGGATTAGTCCGTCAGTTTTCGGGAGCAAATTTGCGGAAAATTTTTATTTTTCGTAAATTCGCGTCATAATACGCCCATGCGCGGAAAACAGAAACAACAAACAACAAAACATACAGAGTAATGAAAAAGTATAATTTCAACGCGGGACCGTCGATACTGCCCCAGCAAGTAATCAAGGCCACAACAGACGCTTGCACAGACTTCGAGAACACCGGTCTCTCGCTTATGGAAATAAGCCACCGCAGCAAAGAGTTCCAGCCTGTGATGGACAATGCCGAAGCCCTCATGAAGGAGATTCTCGACATTCCCGAAGGCTACAGGGTGCTGTTCCTCGGCGGCGGCGCCAGCACGCAGTTCTGCATGGTGCCTTTCAATCTCTTGGAAAAGAAAGCCGCTTACCTCAACACCGGCACATGGGCCAAGAAAGCCATAAAGGAGGCGAAGCTCTTCGGCGAGGTTGTTGAAGTGGCATCGTCGGCAGCCGACAACTATACTTACGTTCCCAAAGACTTCACGGTTCCGGCTGACGCAGACTATTTCCACATCACGACCAACAACACCATATACGGCACGGAAATCCGGAAGGAGCCCGACAGCCCGGTGCTGATGGTTGCAGATATGTCGAGCGACGTGCTTTCACGCCCCGTTGACGTTTCAAAATATGCAATAATATATGGCGGAGCACAGAAAAACCTCTCCATGGCGGGCGTAACGTTCGTGATTGTAAAAGAAGACGCTCTCGGAAAGGTAAGCCGCGCCATTCCCACGATGCTCGATTATCGCACCCACATAGCCAAAGGCTCCATGTTCAACACCCCGCCCGTCGTGCCCGTGTATTGCGCGATGAAGACCCTTGAATGGATAAAGGAGCAGGGCGGCGTAAAGGCCATGGACAAGCTCGCACACGAGCGTGCGGACATACTGTACGGCGAAATAGACCGCAACAAACTGTTCCGTGGCACTGTTAAGGAGGAAGACCGCTCGCTGATGAACATCTGCTTCGTGATGAACAACGAATACAAGGAGCTTGAGGCCGACTTCATGAAGTTCGCCACCGAAAAAGGCATGGTGGGCATAAAGGGACACCGCTCGGTCGGCGGCTTCCGCGCTTCGTGCTACAACGCAATGCCTGTGGAGGGCGTGAAAGCCCTTGTGGAGGCAATGAAAGAATTTGAGGCACAACATTAACAAACATTTCCGGGTTGGAAAGCCGCGATGCAGACATGACGCGGCTTCCAGCCCGGTCTTGACATAAGGAAAATCGGAAATGAAAGTATTGATAGCAACAGAAAAGCCTTTTGCGCCGGCGGCTGTGGAAGGCATAAAGAAAGAGGTTTTGGATGCGGGCTACGAGCTTGCCCTCCTCGAAAAATACACCGATAAGAAAGAGCTTCTGGACGCGGTGGCTGACGCAGACGCGCTCATCATAAGAAGCGACAAAATAGACAACGAGGTTTTTGACGCCGCAAAGCAGCTTAAAATAGTAGTGCGCGCAGGAGCCGGCTACGACAACGTTGACCTCACTGCGGCAACAGCCCACAATGTTGTTGTGATGAACACTCCGGGACAGAACTCAAACGCGGTGGCGGAGCTTGTGCTCGGTCTGTTGGTTTTTGCCGTGCGCAATTTCTACAACGGCAAGACCGGTACAGAGCTTAAAGGCAAGAAACTCGGCATTCTCGCTTTCGGCAATGTGGGACGCAACGTGGCGCGCATAGCCAAAGGCTTCGGCATGGACGTTTACGCATTCGACGCCTTCTGCCCTGCAAGCGCAATCGAAGCCGCCGAAGTCAAGCCCGTGGCATCACGCGACGAACTGTTTGAGAAATGCGACATCGTAAGTCTGCACATTCCCGCAACAGACGAGACCCGCAAGAGCATAAACTATGACGTTGTTACAAAGCTGCCCAAAAACGGCGTTCTCGTAAACACCGCCCGCAAGGAGGTGATTGACGAGGAAGGTCTCATCCGCGCACTTTCGGAACGCGAGGACTTGAAGTACATCGCCGACATCGCCCCCGAACGCGCCGCAGAATTTGCGGAGAAATTCCCCGGACGCTATTTTGCAACCCCCAAGAAGATGGGTGCGCAGACCAAAGAGGCAAACATCAACGCCGGCATAGCCGCCGCGTGCCAGATTGTGGGCTTCCTGAAGGACGGCATCACCAAATTTCAGGTAAACAAGTAAAAAAGCGCAAAAGACATGGCAACAGTAAAACCGTTTCGCGGTTTGCGCCCGCCAAAGAGCCTGGCGGAGAAAGTGGAGAGCCGTCCGTATGACGTGCTCAACTCACAGGAAGCACGCGAAGAGGCGGGCGGCAACGAAATGTCGCTATACCATATAATAAAGCCCGAAATAAACTTTCCCGAAGGGACAAGCGAATACGACCCTCGCGTTTACGAAAGCGCAAAGGAGCAGTTTGCCAAGTTTCAGGAGCAAGGCTGGCTGGTGCAGGACGCAGACGATAACTATTACCTCTACGCCCAGACCATGAACGGCAAGACGCAATATGGCATTGTGGTTTGCGCTGCGGTTGAAGACTACATGAGCGGAGTAATCAAACGTCATGAACTCACCCGCAAGGACAAGGAGGAGGACAGGATGAAGCACGTGCGCACCACCAACGCCAACATGGAGCCCGTGTTCCTTGCTTATCCCGACGATGCGGAACTCAACGCGCTTATCTCCCGATATGCGGCGCAAGAGCCGGTTTACGATTTCATCGCGCCGATAGACGGCTTCGGACACAAGTTCTGGATAATTTCCGACAACAAGGACAAGGAACTTATAACCGCACGCTTTGCAAAAATGCCCTCGCTCTACATTGCCGACGGGCATCACCGTTCGGCGGCTGCGGCGCTTGTGGGCGCGGAAAAGGCGAAAAACGACCCCAACCGCACAGGAAAAGAGGAATACAACTATTTCATGGCGGTCTGCTTCCCGGCAAACCAGCTCACAATACTCGACTACAACCGCGTTGTCAAAGACTTGAACGGTCTGACCCCGCGCCAGTTCCTCAACGCCCTTACCGACGACTTCGTTATCATAGAAAAAGGCACTGAGAACTTTCGTCCGGCTCGCCATCACGAGTTCTCGCTTTATCTTTGCGGAAAGTGGTACGCCCTCGAGGCGAAGGACGGAACTTTTGACGAGGAAGACCCGATAGGGGTGCTTGACGTTGACATTTCATCAAGACTAATCCTCGACAAAATCCTCGGCATAAAAGATCTTCGCTCTTCCGACCGCATTGACTTCGTTGGCGGATTGCGCGGACTTGACGAACTGCGCCGCAGGGTTGACTCGGGAGAAATGGCGGCGGCTCTCGCGCTTTATCCCGTGTCGATGGATCAAATCATGACCATTGCCGACAGCGGAAAGATAATGCCGCCGAAGGCCACATGGTTCGAGCCGAAACTGCGCAGCGGGCTTGTTGTTCACAAACTCGGCTGAAAAACGGCGCAATACCACAAAAAGGCGCAGGGAACGAACTCTGCGCCTTTTCAATTCTAACATAAAAATAATATCATGAATTTCTACAAAAATGCAGTGCTACTCTTGGCGGCGATAATCCCGGCAAGTGCCGCAGCACAAAACAAGGCAGAGAAAATCACAGAAAAATCCCCATCAAGGTCGGAATACTTTTCGTGGATAAACAACACCAACGAGGGGGCAAGCGAAGAACAGACGCTCATAAACCTCGACTTTTTCCGCTGGCTCAAGGAAACCTACGGAATGCAGCTCGACATTTACGCTTTTGACGCAGGGGCGATAGACGGCGCGGGAATTTACGGCTCTACAAAACATCCGCGCTTCAAGAAACATTTTCCCAACGGCTTCGGACCTGTGGCAAAAAGTGCGGCAAGCCTTGGCACACGCCTCGGCGTATGGTGCGGGCCCGACGGCTTCGGCGACACGGAGCAGGAGGCCAAAGAACGCATAGACATGATGGCTGGGCTTGTGGAGAACTACAATTTCGGACTTTTCAAGATGGACGGCGTTTGCGGCTACCTGCGGAGCACAAAATACGACTGCTTCGACAAAATGATGACGCGCATACGCAAGACATCGCCCGACTTCATTCTTCTTAACCACCGTCTCGACCTCGGACCGGGGACTAAGCATTCAACCACATTCCTTTTTGGCGGCGAGGAGACATACATCGACGTTTTGATGACAAACTCGATGACCGCGCCCCACCACCGCGCACAGGCCATAAGCCGCAAAACTCCCGACAACCTCACGCGCCTCACCGAAGACCACGGTGTGTGCCTGTCATCGTGCCTTGACTTTTGGGAGGACGACATCGTGCTGCAGTCGTTCGGGCGCGAACTTATCCTCGCACCCGAAATCTACGGCAATCCCTGGCTTCTGCGCGACGACGAGTTTCCGCAACTGGCATTCTACTTTAACCTCCATCGCCAGTATGCCGACATTCTCGTAAACGGTCAGAAGCTTCCTGAAGACAAATACGGGCCGGAAGCCCTCACACGCGGCGACGGGAACACAAGGTTCATAACCCTGCGAAACCTTACGTGGAACGCCGTAACCTACCGCGTGAACCTTGGCGAGGAAGTGGGGCTTGAGCAAAACGGGAGCAAAGTAAAGGCACGCCTTTACCATCCCTACATCTACGACATGGGAAGCCATTCCTACGGTTCGACAATCGAAGTGAAAGTGCTGCCGTTCCGCGCCGCGCTGCTCAAAGTTACCAACATCAAGGAGAAAGACAAGATTGCCCTCAGCGGAATACCATATAATATTGTTAACGACTACAGCGGCAGCCCCACCGTAAAGCTGCTGGGAATGCCCGGCAAAAGCTACAAGGTTAAATTCGGCGGCAACATGAATTTCAAGTCAGCAGACATCGACGGAAAGAAAGTCAGCGCCAAAGGCGCAAGCATAAAATTCCCCGGCGAAGTTCTCAAGCAGGACTTCCACCGGCACATAGGCGGAATGAAGCCATGCGACATTCCCGGAGACGCCGCCACGCTCTACTACTCCACCTGCTACGCCGCAGACAACAACGCCCTTGAGGCACGCTCGCTGCTCCGCTCGGGAGAGACGAAAATCCCGCAGGTCAAAGCCGCACGCGACGCTTTCTTCAACCAGAAAATATTCAGGGAGCGCGAGATTTGGGACAAGAACCTTTTTGACGGCGATTTGAAATCGGCATTCTCCGTAGCCGTAAGGTGGGGCGACCACAGGGCTGACGGCTCTACGGCATTTTTGGTTGACATGGGCAAGCGGCAGCGTCTTGACAAAGTAACTTTAGACAGTCCCGACGAATACTCCATCACCCCATACAAGTCTGAAGAAGGCGCAAGGCTTTACGTGTCAGCCGACCTTAAAAACTGGAAAGAGATAAAGTTCTTCATCGGCACGCACGCCGAAGCCGACGTGTCAAAAGCCGGGGAGATAAGATACCTGCGTCTCGACCGCACACCGCTGCGCGTCTCGGAAGTCTCCGCCTTTGCTGACGGCAAGGAGGTTGACCGCACCGGCTGGCGCGCCTCCAACCTGTTCCGCAAATACAATGGGGCAAAGAAAGCGTGGAGCAACTCCTTCAAGCTCGACGAAATCCCCGAAAAGGCGTACCTCTGCATTGCCGTCAACGGCGAGTGCGGCGAAGACGGCGCATGGGCGGCAGTAAAAGTCGGAGGGGAATATGTCGGCTGTCCCGACCGCGCCCCCTCGTTCACCGCCAACACATGGGAGTACCGCGTGCAGCCCGTAAACAGGAACTACACGTTCTACGTACCCCTTACCCCCGACATGAAAGGCAAGGACATAGAGGCATACGTACTCGGACTTAACGACTCCGACCTGAAACCCGAAGTGTGGCTGAGCACATACCCCATACCATTCAAGCAAAAGAAACTCACGCTCCACAAATAAAGAGCAGTTCCGCGCAAAGCATACGCCTCCTCCGCCCCCAAAGCAGAGGGGGCTCTTTTGTTCTTGCGCACGTATGCCCTCCGCCAGCAAAGGCGAAACACGCCGCAAAACGTAACCCTTTGACAGCCCGCCTTTTACAATAAATTTTGTTTTTCTTGCAAGTTATTGTTTTTCAAAGGCTTGGAAACGTGTAAAAAAGATCTGATGTAGTCTGGATTATATCAGACATAATTATTCCTGCATAGGACGTAGTTTTTTCCATGTCCCATGTAATTTTCCCGGCTTTGGCTTTGCACCATTTGCAGGGGCGTATGGCATACGCCCTGTACACCGCCGCGCAAACCACGCCGCAAACGTGTCCGCAAAATCCGTATGCACGCTTTGCAACCTCCAAATGGCTTTTCTTTTTTATGCCGTGGCAACGCCCCGGATGCGCGTTGCGGGATATTTTTCATTGATATTTGTTTGCATTTGCCACGATAATGTTACCTTTGTACTTGAATTTATCGACTTGTGATGAACAATACTGATAGTTTGAGGGCATACACCGCCCTCCATTCCAAAGAAACCCTTAACAAAGCCGCAGACAACATAAGAATGCTGACTGCGGCAATGGTTGAACGCGCAAATTCGGGGCATCCGGGTGGGGCAATGGGAGGAGCAGACTTCATAAACGTGCTCTTCTCGGAGTTTATGGTTTACGACCCCGACGAGCCTATGTGGAAATGCCGCGACAGGTTTTTCCTCGACCCGGGACACGAAAGCGCAATGCTCTATTCCACCCTCATGCTCACGGGACGCTTCACCATGGACGAGCTGAAGCAGTTCCGCCAGTGGCAGTCGCCCACACCGGGACATCCCGAAGTGAACCAGGCAAGAGGCATCGAGAACACTTCAGGCCCGCTTGGACAAGGGCACACCTTTGCCGTTGGTGCGGCAATAGCGGCGAAGTTCCTTGCAGCGCATACGGGCAACAAATCGTTTGAAAAAGAGAAAATCTACACATACATCTCTGACGGCGGCATACAGGAGGAGATTTCACAGGGAGCGGGAAGGCTCGCCGGCTATCTCGGCCTTGACAACCTTGTGATGTTCTACGACTCAAACGGCATACAGCTTTCCACCGCGTGCAAGGACGTGAGCGCGGAAGACACGGCTATGAAATACCGCGCATGGAACTGGAACGTGCTCGAAATAGACGGCAACGACTGCGAGGCCATTCGCGGGGCGTTGCTCGCCGCACACGAGGAACACAACCGCCCCACCCTGATAATCGGCAAATGCGTAATGGGCAAGGGCTGCCTGCGTGCCGACGGCTCGTCATACGAGAACGACTGCGGCACACACGGATGCGCCCTCGGGGCTGGAGCATACGAAAACACCATAAAGAACCTTGGCGGCGACCCGGCGAACCCGTTTGTAGTTTGGAAAGAAACCGAAACGCTCTATGCCGAACGCAAGCTCGAGCTGAAGGAACTTGTGGCACAACGCCGCAAGGAAGAGGACGAATGGGCTGCGGCAAATCCAGAAAAGGCAAAGAAGCTCGACGACTGGTTCGCAAACCGTATGCCCGAAATGGATTGGGAAACAATTGAGCAAAAGCCAGGGAAAGCCACACGCGTTGGTTCGCAGATTGTACTCACGCGCCTCGCCGAAAGGGTTGAGAATATGGTATGCTCGTCAGCAGATCTCTGCAATTCCGACAAGACCGACGGCTTCCTTAAAAAGACCCACGAGATACACAACGGCGACTTCACCGGAAACTTCCTGCAAGCCGGCGTGAGCGAACTGACAATGGCGTGTACGCTTATGGGCATGACGCTCCACGGAGGCGTGATAACCGCAATGGGAACGTTCTTCGTGTTCTCCGACTACATGAAACCCGCAATAAGAATGGCGGCGCTCATGGAGCTGCCTGTGAAATTCGTGTGGAGCCACGACGCTTTCCGCGTGGGTGAGGACGGTCCGACCCACCAGCCTGTTGAACAGGAGGCGCAAATACGCCTGCTCGAAAAACTGAAGAACCACAGCGGCAAAAACTCGCTGCTCGTGCTGCGTCCCGCCGATGTGAACGAGACGACTGTGTGCTGGCGTATGGCTATGGAGAACTCACAAACCCCCACAGCGCTTATTTTCTCGCGCCAAGCCGTGGCCAACCTTCCGGAAAGCACAGACTACGCCCTGGCTGCAAAGGGTGCATATGTCGTTAAAAGCGTGGAAAACCCGGCGTGCCATGCCATAGCGTCCGGATCGGAGGTGTCAACGCTCATGGAGGCTTCGGAAATTCTGGAGAAGGAAGGAATTGGCATCAACATCATAAGCTGCCCGAGCGAGGGTCTTTTCAAGACACAGAGCAAGGAATACCGCGAAAGCGTGCTGCCCACAGGCGCAAAGGCATACGGTCTGACTGCCGGTCTGCCCGTAACACTTGAAAGCCTCGTGGGAATAAACGGACACGTACACGGACTTGACAGTTTCGGACAAAGCGCGCCATACAAAGTGCTTGACAGGAAATTCGGATTTACTCCCGAATTTGTGGCGGAAGACATTAAGAAATACATCTCTGGCAAATGAGCAACGAAAAGAATATAATAGGTCTGGCTTCCGACCACGCTGGTTTCCTGATGAAGCAATACGTAAAGGAATATCTCGCCGCACGCGGATATGAAAGTGAGGACTACGGATGTTTCAACGAGGATTCGTGCGATTATCCCGACTATGCCCACAAACTTGGCGGCGCAATCGACAGCGGAAGCATTGCCACAGGAATAGCCATCTGCGGCACAGGACAGGGAATGGCAATCTCGCTCAACAAACATCCCCATGTGAGGGCCGCGCTATGCTGGTCGCCCGAAATTGCACATATGGCGCGTCTGCACAACAACGCAAACGTACTTGTGATGGCGGGACGCTATGTTTCCGAAGAGGAGGCAAAATCCATCATGGACGAGTTTTTCGGCACGGCATTTGAAGGCGGGCGGCACGAACGCCGCGTGGCGAAAATTCCGCTTGGCAAGTAATATTACATACATAACGAAGTACTGATGCATACCTATGTTTGCATCCGTACTTCGTTTATATACCATTTTCTTATTACGCAGGTTCGGGCGGTGGCATTCACGGCGTATGCTATACGCCCCTACAAATCCCGCAAAACCAAAGCCGCGAAAACTACATTTGATGTAAGAAAAACTACATAGGACGTAGGAAAAATTATATCAGATATAATTCAAACTACATCAGACCTTTTTTCGCCGTTTACAAACACATGAAAGACAAATCGTTATAGCAGATACAACTTATCTAAGCATTACTCTGCAAGCCAATGCTTTACGCAATTTTTGCCGTTACTGCTGTTTATTCGGGAAAAAGCCGGTTGCACGGATATGCAATGAGGACACCGGGCATTTCGGCTTTTATAATTTCTTACCCCAAACAGAAGTGTTTATTTGCAGCAGCCGGTCAACGCCCTCCGACCGTTTTCAGGAATATGTCGTTCATGGAAGGGAACTGCTCCGCAAAGCAAGTCAGCTCTCCGAAGCCCGCAAGTTCCGACGCAAGCGCGGAATTGGACACACCGTCTTTTTTTGAAACGGTTAATTTTGTCCCGCCCCTGTCCGTTGCGCTTGAAAGCACAGAATACATCTTGCTTTCGGGCAGCACAACCGCGCCCTCGTATGAAACCGAATACAATCCCTCGCGGAACTTTCTGCGCACTTCCTCCACATTGCCGTCAAGCACAACATGGGACTTGTCTATTATTGCAAAGTAATCGCAAACTTCCTCCACGCTCTCCATATTGTGCGTTGAATATATAATCGTGTGTCCTTGGTCGCGCAGTTCGAGCATTTCCTTTTTGAGCAATTCCGCATTCACAGGGTCAAATCCGCTGAAAGGCTCGTCGAAAATCAAAAGCTGCGGCTCGTGGACTACAGTTATCACAAACTGCACCTTCTGCTGCATTCCCTTTGACAGCTCCTCAAGTTTTCTGTCCCACCACGAAAGTATGCCGAGCTTCTCAAACCATTTCTTCAGCCTTGCCTGTGCCTCGCGCCGCGAAAGCCCTTTGAGCATGGCGAGATACGTTGCCTGTTCTCCGACCTTCATCTTCCGGTAAAGTCCGCGCTCTTCGGGCAAATATCCTATAAGGGCAACATCTTCGGCAGTCATTTCATGTCCGTCGAAAACTATCCGCCCGCTGTCAGGGGCTGTTATGCGGTTAATTATCCTTATGAGCGTGGTTTTGCCAGCCCCGTTCCTGCCGAGCAATCCGAATATCCCGCCTTCCGGCACGTTTATGCTTACATCGTCAAGGGCCGTGTGGTTTGAGAAACGCTTCACCACGTTGCGCACTTCGAGAAAATGATTCATTGGCTTCGCTGTCTGTTTGCTGCAAATTTATAAAAAACGCGCCAAATGCTTGGCAAGCCGCGAAGTTTCGGCACAAAATAGTGATTATTTGCGCCCGAAATTTGTATTTTCGCAAACAAAACCTCTCGGAAATGAAAAAAAGCAGACTGGCCGCCATTTTCGCGGCGGCGCTGGCGCTGTGCGCCTGCGGAGAAAAGAATAAGAATGTGGCAAGCGTCGCCCCCGCAGAACCGGAAACAAAAAGCGGAATGCAGGAAATAATTAAAGATGCCGCGCGCAAAACCTGCGACACCCTGGAATGGGGAGGCGCAAAAACGCTTGTGAAAATCAGCCGCACACCCGACAATGACGGACAAACGGTTACTGACGAGGACAACATCAGGTACGTTGACAATGTTGTAAACCTCAGAATAATCTCAGGCGGAAACGTAATCGTTGACAAAGAAATACGGAAATCAATGTTCCGTGACCACATGAGCGCAAAATCCTATGCGAAATACGTACTCGAGTGGATAGTATATAACAAAACGGAAAGCGGCAACTTGGTGTTCTCCGCAAGCGTGGCAAACCCTGCGCAGGAAGACGAATTCCTGTCGTTCGCAGTCGCCGTGTCGCCAAGCGGCGGCATAAGCGTCTCAAAAGAGGAAAATCCCGTCATGACTTCTTCCGAAGACATACATACCGACTACGAATAAGCAATGCCGCAGATGACAAACCCAACAATAATATATAGCAAAACTATATGCTGAAATAAGAAAAACCATGTCCTATGTAGGGAAAATTATATCAGACATAATTAAAACTACATCAGACATATTTTTCGACCTTTGCAACGTACTGAAAACCAAAACGATACGAAAATATACAAAATACGCGGAATTTGTTGAAAACCAGCGGTTTGCCAAAAAATCGGCAAGCCGGGAAAAAAATGTTGCTTTTGGCGCATTCATTACAGGGAGTGCTATCAATTAACCGTCATATCTCCCTTATCGCGTAATATAGACCACAACGCATTATAAGGACACTCCCCGCCTTTTGCCTTGGTGACCTCGGCGGGACTCAAACCCGCGACACTCAGAACCGGAATCTGATGCTCTATTCAACTGAGCTACGAGGCCGTTGCTGCACGCTTGGCGCAAACACACTGCAAAATTAACCACAACGCCTTTAACCACCAAATTATTTAGCCGCCAAAAGTCCCTTACAATAGGAAGAAAAGCCGTAATTTTGCGATGCAAACGTAAAACAAGGAGTTAGTAATGGCAAAAATCGCGGCATTGTTATCCGGCGGAGTTGACAGTTCCGTTTCAGTTTACCTGTTGAAGGAGCAAGGTTTCACCCCCGACCTGTACTATATCAAAATAGCCAGCGATAATTCCGAGAATTGGGACTGCTCCGAGGAGGAGGACTGGGAAATGGCGAACCTTGTGGCGAGGAAATACGGCTGCAAGCTCGACAAAATAGACCTCCACCGCGAATATTGGGACAACGTTGTGGGATATTCCGTTGAGAGGCTGCGCAAAGGGCTTACGCCCAACCCGGACGTGATGTGCAACAGGCTGATTAAGTTCGGGGCTTTCTATGATAAAATAGGACACAACTACGACTTCATCGCCACCGGGCATTACGCCTCAACCGAGAAAGACGAAAACGGCAACGTATGGCTGACAACAAGTCCCGACCCTGTGAAAGACCAGACCGACTTTCTCGCGCAGCTCGACAACTTGCAGGTTTCCCACGCCATGTTTCCCATAGGCAAACTGATGAAAGAGGATGTAAGGCGCATTGCCGCCGAACAGGACATACCCTCCGCCAAAAGGAAAGACAGCCAGGGCATCTGCTTCCTTGGGAAAATAGACTACAACGAACTTGTGCGCCGTTACCTTGGCGAAAAGGAAGGGCTTATCATAGACCGCCAGACAGGCAACATTCTCGGGCGGCACAAAGGTTACTGGTTTCACACGATAGGCCAGCGCAAAGGTTTGGGGCTTGCAGGAGGTCCGTGGTATGTTGTGGGCAAGGACATACGCAGGAACATCGTTTACGTGAGCCGTGGTTTCCAAACCCCGGACGCTTACGGCAAGGAATTCCGCATTGCCGAGCCGCATTTAATAACCCTCAACCCCTTTGAAAAAGACGGCGAATACGACATATCGTTCAAAATACGCCACACGCCAATCGTAATCCCCGCCACACTGCAAAAAAGCGGCGAAGACTACAAGGTGGTCTCCTCCCACTCCGTGCAAGGCATCGCGCCGGGGCAGTTTGCCGTCATTTACGACAAAGACTTCCACCGCTGCATAGGAAGCGGCGAAATTGCGGGCGACTGCATCTCCGCCAAAAACAGGCAGCAAGCAATATAGAACTATGTATGACCAGGAAAAAATAAAGCCCTACTCCGCCGAAGGCAAGAAAGGAAGCCAAGTGGCGGAAATGTTTGACAATATAGCCCACTCATACGACTTTCTGAACCACTCCCTGTCGTTCGGCGTTGACAAGATATGGCGCAGGGCTGCAATCAAGTCGCTGAAACCCTACAAGCCGCAGGACATTCTCGACGTGGCGACAGGCACGGGCGACTTCGCCATACTTACCGCCCAAATGCTGAAGCCAAGGAAGCTCGTGGGCGTGGACATATCAGAAGGCATGATAGCCGTAGGGCGGAAAAAGGTCGGGAAAAAGGGACTTTCCTCCACCGTTGCGCTGAAAGCCGACGACTGTATGCGGCTTTCGTTTCCCGACAACAGTTTCGATGCCGTTACCGTGGCTTATGGCGTGAGGAATTTCGAGAACCTTGACCAAGGGCTTAGGGAGATGCACCGCGTTTTGCGCCCCGGAGGCCGCCTTGTCATAGTGGAGCTTACCGTTCCAAGCACTTTCCCAATGAAACAACTGTTCACAATATATTCCAAGATAGTCTTCCCCATAATGGGAAAGCTTATATCCCGCGACGACAGCGCATACAAATATCTTCCCGCCACGATGAAAGCCTTTCCGCACGGACCGCAGATGAAAGAGATTCTGGAGCGGGCAGGATTTACAAACGCAAAATACAACGATTTCATATTGGGCATCAACACCCTTTATGAGGCGGAAAAACAATAAGGCATGACAGAACTTTACGGTTTGATAGGGTATCCGCTGGGACACTCCTTTTCGGCAAAATACTTTGCGGAAAAATTCGCGGCACAAGGCATTGACGCAGCCTACCGCAACTTCGCCATCGAGACAATCGACCTGCTTCCGGGCATATTGGAAAGCAACCCCGCGCTTCGCGGCTTCAACGTAACCATCCCCTACAAGCAGCAGGTTATGCGCTTTCTTGACGATATAGACGAGACTGCCAAGCGCATAGGAGCCGTAAACGTTGTATGCGTAAGGCGGAGCGGCAGCGGCGTAAGGCTCACGGGGCATAACGCCGACGTTATCGGCTTCACGGAATCGCTGCGCCCGCTACTGAAACCGCAGCACAAAAAAGCTCTGGTGCTTGGCACAGGCGGCGCGTCAAAAGCCGTCATTTACGGATTGCACCAGCTCGGCATAAAGCCGCAATATGTAAGCCGCACAAGGCGCGGGGACATTCTCGCATACGAGGACATAACTCCCGAAACGCTTGGCGAATACAAACTTATCGTAAACTGCACCCCGCTTGGCATGCACCCGAACGTAAATAACGCGCCAAACATTCCCTACCCCGCCCTCACCCCGGAGCACCTGCTTTACGATTTGGTTTACAACCCCGAGGAAACGCTTTTCCTGCGAAAAGGGAGCGAACGCGGCGCAGCCGTAAAAAACGGGCTCGAGATGCTGCACCTGCAAGCCGAGGCCTCGTGGAATTTCTGGAACGAATAATACGGCTTGGGCTTTGCGCTGTTGCGGGAAATTGCTAATATTGCAGCACCAAAACTTAAAAACATATTATCATGATCAGAGTAAACTGTTTTGCCAAGATTAACGATGCAGCCCACAAAGGCGATGTGATTGAAAGCGCGAAGAAGCTCACCGAGGCTTCACTTAAGCACGCAGGGAACATAGCATACGACATTTTCACGAGCGAGACCCGCGAGGACGTGGCACTTATTTGCGAAACATGGACGGACGCAGAGGCTTTGAAAGCCCATATGGCGACAGAGGAGTTCAAGCTCTACGTTGGCAACATCGAAAAATACGCCACGATGAAAATAGAGCAGTTCGAGTTCTGACAAACCGCAAGGAAACAGCAAATGCGCGTATGGGGACGCAACCCGCACGCGCATTTTCCATACAGCAGCCACAGAAGCCAATTCCACACGGAAGTGTCCACAAAATGCACACCCGCCAACAAAAACAGCGATTAAAACTTTGCCTGTCAAAATAAAAGCCGTAAATTTGCACCGCTTTTTAGGCGAATAATAAAATAAAATCAGTATATAGCAATGAAAAAAGGCATTCATCCCGAAGATTACCGTCCTGTGGTATTCAAAGATATGAGCAATGGCGACATGTTCCTTTCGCGCTCTACCTGCAAAACAAACGACACCATAGAGTTTGAAGGCGAAACCTATCCTTTGGTAAAGCTCGAAATCTCCAGCACCTCACACCCGTTCTACACCGGCAAGAACAAGCTGGTTGACACCGCAGGTCGTGTTGACAAGTTCATGAGCCGCTACGGCAAGGTGAACAAGGGCAAATAAGCAAAAGCCGTTCTGAAGAAATTAAAACGAGGGTCCGCCCATGGGCAGCCCCTCGTTATTTGCTTTTTGAGACAAACGTTTTGCGGCGCACTGCGCACTTGCCCATGAGGCAGAGGCAAAGCCGCAAAAACGCCCCTATAACAAAAAACATCACGCTCAAAGGAGCGTGATGTTCATCTTCCGGCATTCCTCGCGCATTTCCTCGGGCCAGATGCTTGCCTGTATCTCCCCGATATGCGCCTTTTTCAGATAATACATACACAGGCGCGACTGCCCTATTCCGCCTCCGATGCTCAGCGGCAGCGAACCCTCCAAAAGCCGCTGGTGGAAATACAACCTTTCCCGGTCTTCCTTGCCGGCCTCCTTCAACTGGTGGAGCAAAGCCTTCTTGTCAACGCGCACTCCCATCGAAGACAGTTCCAAAGCCACGTTCAACACGTCATCCCACACCATGATGTCCCCGTTAAGCCCCGGCAGTCCGTTTTCGGCCACGGTGGAATAGTCGTCATAGTCGGGCGCACGCAAGTCGTGGGGCTTGCCGTCGCCAAGCGGGCAGCCTATTCCTATTATGAACACCGCCCCCTTTTCGCGTGTTATCAACTGTTCGCGCTCCTTTGCGGTTTTGCCGGGGAACATTTTGCGCAAATCCTCGGAATGTATGAAGAATATGTCATCCGGCAACTGCGGCTTGATTTGCGGATAAGCCTCAAACACCATGAACTCGGTGCGCTTCAACGCCGAATATATCTGCTTTACAATATATTTCAAGAAATCGAGCGTACGGTCGTCCTTTGTTATCACCCTCTCCCAGTCCCACTGGTCAACATACAGCGAATGCAGGTTGTCAAGTTCCTCGTCGGCGCGTATGGCGTTCATGTCGGTATATATGCCATAGCCTGGCTTGAAGCCGTATTGCGCCAAGGTGAGCCTTTTCCATTTTGCAAGCGAATGCACCACCTCGGCCTTCATGTCGCCAAGATCCTTGATGGGAAACTTCACAGCGCGCTCCGTTCCGTTCAGGTCATCGTTAATTCCCGTTCCCGACGGCACGAACAGCGGACCTGTTACACGGTGAAGGTTCAGAGCCGTTGACAGGTTTTGCTGGAAGAACTCCTTTATCATTTTTATGCCACGCTCGGTTTGCAGTCTGCCAACCTGCGGCTTATAATTCTCTATTTTCAAAATCTTGCTCATATTCCATTCTATTTGCTCGCAAAATTAGCAATAAAATTGCATATTTCGATTTTATAGCTTTATAAAATGAATAAATGTCTATCACGACACCGTTTTTTGCAGCATACAGTTGTCCCGCCAAATCCCACAATGCAATAACCGCAAACAACATCGGACGCAGGAAAAATTATGTCCTATGTAGGAGAAATTACATCAGACATAGAAAAAATTACATCAGACCTTTTTTCGCCACCTGCAAGCCCCTGAAAGACAGGCTCTTACAAAAACAACTTCAAGACAGGCAATTTCTTGGATTTCAGCAGGTTGCGTTTTCACCCCCAAAACCGCGCCAACGCGCCGTGCCTGTGTTTTTCCCCGACTGCCGCCAACAAGGTTTTCTCATGCGGAGTTTGCGTTTTGAAAGTTTTTTTTGCCTGTCCCTTTCTTACGCACATTTTTATTTTGTCAAAGTGGCCATTTATTACTATTTTCGCAATGTATTGGTATGGACAACATAAATCCTGTTTATGAATAAGATTATAAAGCTGCACAAAGGTCTGGACATCCCCATTGAGGGTGTTGCGGAAAACCTTGTGTCGGATGTCCGCAAGGACGTTGGCAAGGTTGCCGTATGTCCGCCCGACTTCATCGGCTTCGTGCCGCGTGTGGTTGTAAAAGAGGGCGATGCCGTCGAGGTTGGCACGCCGCTGTTCGTTGACAAGCGCAATGAGGCGCAAAAGCTCACATCGCCCGTAAGCGGCAAGGTTGTTTCCGTGGAGCGCGGCGAACGGCGCAAACTGCTTGCCGTGGTGGTGGAGAACGACGGCGAATACCGCTCCGCAGCCTTTGAAAAGAGCGAAATCGGCGGCATGGACGCTCAAAAGGTAACAGACATAATGAACACTGCGGGCATCACGCCCTATCTGCGCCAGCGTCCGTTCGACATCGTGCCAAACACAGCCCAAGCCCCACGCGACATATTCATTTCGCTGTTCAGCACCATGCCGCTAGCCGCAGACAACAACATCGTGCTGAAAGGCAGGGAGGAGTTTTTCAAAGCCGGCGTAAAGGCACTTTCAAAAATAGCTCCCGTAAGCGTGGGCATATCCCCCGAACAGCAGGATGCGTTTGGCGAAATAGACGGTGCGGAGGTGAACGTGTTCGAAGGGGCAAACCCCGCAGGAAACGTGGGCGTGCAGATAAACAACACCAAGCCCGTGAACAAAGGCGAGGCGGTTTGGACAATAAACCCGGAAAGCGTGGCAATACTCGGCAAGCTGCTCACAACAGGCACGCTCGACTTCACGCGCCGCATAGCCGTCGCCGGCTCGGAAGTTGCAGCCCCGCAATACTACGACACCATAGCCGGCGGAAGCCTTCAGCCACTCATCGGCGGCAAACTGAAGCACGCCGAACACGTGCGCATTATCAACGGCAACCCGCTCGTGGGCGTTCCCGTTGCCGCAGACGGCTACCTTGCGGCCTATGCCGGCGAGGTTACTGCCATTCCCGAGGGAGACGACAAGAACGAAATCCTCGGCTGGATAGCCCCGCGCACAAACGAGTTCTCGGCAAGCCGCTCCTACCTTTCGTGGCTCATGCCAAGGCGCAAATACAATCCCGACGCACGCATAAAGGGCGGGGAACGCCATATTATAATGAGCGGGGAATACGACAGGGTTTTCCCCATGGACATATACGCGGGATATTTGATAAAGGCGATTATCGCCAAGGACATCGACCGCATGGAAGAACTCGGCATCTACGAGGTTGCGCCCGAGGACTTCGCCGTGGCGGAATTTGTGGATTCGTCAAAACTCGAATTGCAGAAAATAGTGCGCGAGGGACTCGACTTCCTGCGTAAGGAGCTTGCATGACAAAGAACAGAATGATATGAGCAAGATAAAGAACTATATTGACAAGATAAGGCCGCAGTTTGAGGACGGCGGCAGACTGAAGCCCCTGCGCTCGGTGTTCGAGGGCTTCGAGTCGTTTCTTTTGGTGCCTTCCGCGACATCAAAGTCGGGCGTTTCGATTCACGACGCCATAGACTCCAAGCGAATAATGTCGTTTGTGGTGATAGCTTTGCTGCCCGCCCTTCTTTTCGGAATGTACAACATAGGTTTCCAGAACTACAAGGCTGCGGGCGTTGAGGCATCATGGCTAACGATGTTCGCATACGGCCTGCTCGTGATGCTCCCAAAGATTGCGGTTTCATATATCGTGGGACTTGGGATAGAGTTCGCCGTGGCGCAATGGAAACACGAGGAAATCCAGGAAGGCTACCTTGTAACCGGGCTTATAGTGCCTATGATTTTGCCGGTAAACTGCCCGCTGTGGATAATGGCCGTTGCTATTGCGTTTGCAGTGGTGTTCGCCAAGGAGATTTTCGGCGGCACGGGAATGAACATATTCAACGTGGCTCTCGTGGCGCGTGCCTTCATGTTCATATCCTATCCATCGAAGATGTCGGGCGACACGGTTTGGATAGCCAACGACACCGTTCTTGGCCTGGGCAACAAACTCCCCGAAGCGTTCACGGCCGCAACACCTCTTGCACAGGCAGGAGCGGGTCAAACGCCCGATGCCCCGCTGCTTGACTCCATTGTCGGATTAATCCCCGGCAGCGTGGGCGAAACAAGCGTCGTGGCAATTCTTATAGGCGCAGCCCTCTTGCTGGTAACAGGCATCGCGAGCTGGAAAACAATGCTGAGCGTCTTTGTGGGCGGTGGCATCGCCGCCGCGCTTTACCACGCCGCCGGACTTTCAACAATTTCATGGTACGAGCACCTTGTACTCGGCGGCTTCTGCTTTGGCGCGGTGTTCATGGCTACCGACCCCGTAACAAGCGCACGCACCGAAGGCGGCAAATACATCTACGGTCTGCTGATAGGCGTCATAGCCGTTACAATCAGGGTGCTGAACCCCGGATACCCCGAAGGGATGATGTTTGCAATATTAATGATGAATATGTTCGCCCCGGCAATCGACTACTGCTTTGTGCAAAGCAACGTGCGCCGCCGTATGCGCAGGGTGAAACCGTAAACAGACAAGACTTATGAAGATCAATACAAACAGCAATGCTTACACATTGGTTTACGCATCGGCAGTGGTGGTGATTGTGGCATTCCTGCTGGCGTTTGTCTCAAAATCGCTCGAACCGGCATCGATGTCGAACGAGCGGATAGACAAGAAAAAGCAGATACTCGCCTCGCTGAACATTCGCGGTCTCGACAACAGACAGGTGGAAAGCGAATATGAGAAAAGCGTAACGTTCGACAAAATAATACGCACCGACGGAAGCGTTTACAAAGACGGAAGCGGAAAAGACAAGGACGGCTTCAAAATCGCCCCCGGGGAGATTGACGACAACCACCTGCCGCTTTACCAATGCTACGTGAACGGTCAGACAAAATACGTGATACCTCTTTACGGAAAAGGTCTGTGGGGGCCAATTTGGGGCTACATCGCGCTTGACGATGACAAGAATACCGTTTTCGGGGCTTACTTCAGCCACCAAAGCGAAACGGCAGGGCTTGGCGCAAGAATAACAGAGGAAAGTTTTCAAAAGGAGTTCGTGGGCAAAAAGCTGTTCGCCGACGGCGGCAGCACCGTTATGCTCGGCCTGGCTAAAAAGAAAGACCCCACGAAAGAGCAGTTCCAATGCGACGCAATCTCTGGCGCGACGCTCACCTGCAACGGCGTAACCGGCATGATACACGACTGCGTGGCCAAATACAGCGCATTCCTCCTGGACAAATAAACAAAACAGAAACAAACAAAGAAGGCATATAATATGGCAAAACTCTTTTCTGTGGAAAACCGCGAGGTGTTCACCACTCCGCTGGGAAAAGACAACCCAATCACGGTGCAAATTCTCGGCATCTGCTCGGCTCTTGCCGTAACCTCACAACTTGAGCCGGCAATCGTCATGGGTCTTTCCGTAACGGCAATCACCGCCTTGAGCAACTTCATAGTCTCCCTCATCCGCAAAACAATCCCCAACCGCATACGCATAATCGTGCAGCTTGTCGTTGTGGCCGCGCTCGTTACCATTGTAAGCATGGTTCTCAAAGCCGTGGCATACGACGTGAGCGTTCAGCTTTCGGTTTATGTGGGACTGATAATAACCAACTGCATACTCATGGGCCGCCTTGAGGCGTTTGCCATGAGCCATGCGCCGTGGCCGAGCCTCATAGACGGACTTGCAAACGGCTTGGGCTACGCCTACATACTCGTTATCGTGGGCGGAGTGCGCGAAATCCTCGGTTCGGGCTGCCTGCTCGGCTTCAAATTCATACCCGATGCCGTTTACAACGCGGGCTATCTTGACAACAGCATGATGACAACGCCGGCAATGGCCCTGATAATACTCGGCTGCGTTATTTGGGTGAGCAATTCCGTTATCGGCAAAAAGCAGTAACGCCCGCATCGTTAAATCTATAAAGACCAAACTATATGGAACATGACATAGCACTGTTTATCCGCTCGGTGTTTGTGGATAACATGATATTCGCATCTTTCCTCGGCATGTGTTCGTACCTTGCCGTGTCGAAAAACCTCAAGACATCCCTCGGTCTCGGCATTGCCGTAACCTTCGTGCTTGTGGTAACGGTGCCAATCAACTACCTGCTTCAGACCAAAGTGCTCGCGCCCGACTGCATACTGCCGGGCGTTGACCTCACATACCTTTCCTTCATCCTCTTCATTGCCGTGATTGCGGCGATTGTGCAGCTTGTGGAAATGATCGTGGAACGCTTTTCGCCGTCGCTTTACAACGCGCTGGGCATATTCCTCCCGCTCATCGCCGTGAACTGCGCCATTATGGGGGCGTCGCTCTTCATGCAGCAGAGAATAGAGATGGACCCCGCAACAGACGCACGCGCCATTGCGGGAGTGGGCGACGCAATTGTTTACGCATTCAGTTCTGGTACCGGCTGGCTTCTGGCAATCGTGGGGCTTGCCGCTATCCGCGAGAAAATGGCTTATTCCGATGTTCCGAAAAACTTGCAAGGGCTGGGAATAACTTTCATCACCGTGGGACTTATGGCAATGGCGTTCATGTGCTTCTCGGGACTGAATATATAGAATATCGTACAGAAAACAAGGATTAATAATATGTCGCAGACAATTATAATGTTCATCACATCAAGCATCGGTGTGTTTTGGGGGGTGATAATCCTCATGGTAATTCTTCTGCTTGTGGCAAAGAAGTACCTCACGCCGAGCGGAAACGTCAACATCACCATAAACGGGGAGAAAAAGCTGTCAGTGCCGCAAGGCGCATCGCTGCTCTCCACCCTTGCCGAGCAAAATGTGTATCTCTCCTCGGCGTGCGGCGGCAAAGGCTCGTGCGGACAGTGCAAATGCCAGGTCATCAGCGGTGGCGGCGAGGCCATAGACGTTGAAAAATCCCACTTCACGCGCCGCGAGCTGCTCGACCACTACCGTCTCGGATGCCAGGTAAAGGTAAAGGGAGACATGGAAATCAAAGTTCCGCAGTCAGTGCTTGGAGTCAAGAAATACGAATGCACCGTGGTGTCGAACAACAACGTGGCATCATTCATAAAGGAGTTCATCGTGGCACTGCCCGAAGGCGAACACATGGACTTCCTTCCCGGAAGCTATGCACAGATTGAAATACCGGCATACTCCATGGATTACGACAAGGACATCGACAAGGAAAGCCTCGGACGCTACTTGCCCGCATGGCAGAAGTTCGGACTTTTCTCGCTAAAGTGCACCAACACCGTGCCGACCACACGCGCTTATTCCATGGCCAACTATCCCGCCGAGGGCGACCGTTTCATGCTTACGGTGAGGATAGCCACGCCGCCCTTCAAGCCGAAACCGCAAGTAGGCTTCCAAGATGTGATGCCGGGCATAGCCTCCTCGTACATTTTCACGCTCAAGCCGGGCGACAAGGTTATTATGTCAGGCCCTTACGGCGATTTCCACCCGCGCTTCAACTCAAAGCGCGAAATGATATGGGTGGGAGGAGGAGCCGGAATGGCACCGTTGCGTGCGCAGATTATGCACATGACGCGCACACTCCACACCACCGACCGCAAGATGTCATACTTCTACGGCGCACGCTCGCTGTCGGAAGTGTTCTATCTGAAAGATTTCCACGAACTCGAAAAGGAGTTCCCCAACTTCAAGTTCTACCTCGCCCTCGACCGCCCCGACCCGGAAGCCGATGCGGCGCACGTGGAATACACACCGGGCTTTGTGCATCAGGTGATGTATGAAAAATATCTGAAGAACCACCCCGCACCCGAAGACATAGAATACTACCTCTGCGGCCCCGGACCTATGACAGGGGCGGTCATCAAGCTGCTCGACTCGCTCGGAGTGGAGCGCGAGGACATCATGTTCGACGATTTCGGGGGCGGAGCGCCCAAGAAATAGCTTCAGTCAAAAGGGATCCCCTTTACAATTTACAGAGACCGGACGGCGCAAATCCGCCCGGTCTCTGCCTTTACTGCCCCATTTTGCCCCAAGAAACCATAAAACACGAGGTTGCCCTGTGTTCTTCATGGCATCCTATGCAACCGGCTCGTTGCCGAAGAAACAGCAGGAACGCCAAAGTTTGCATAAAACGTTAGTTTACAGAGCAATGCACAAACAAATAAGTTCTGTTATAACAATTTGTTTTTCAACTGCTTGCAACGGCGGGAAAAAGGTCTGATGTAGTCTGGATTATGTCTGATATAATTTTCACTATGTCCTATGTAGTTTTTCCTGCATCAGACATAATTTTCGCGATGACGGGGATATAGCAAATATTTTGGGGGGTTGTGCGAATTTGGAAGTTCCCTGTCTCTGGCTCACGCCTTTATTTTCCGTCCACGTGCTGCGGAATTTGCTGAAAGCGATTTGCCGTACACGCGGATTTTCATAACTTTGCAAACCAAACAAGCATATCACGCCGTGGCAAGAATAATGTCGATAGACTATGGCAAACGCCGCACTGGCATTGCCGTAACCGACCCGCTGAAAATAATCGCAGGAGGTCTTGAGACTGTCGATACCCCCAAACTGCTCGACTACATCAAAGCCTACACAGCCAAGGAAGCAGTGGAACGCATCGTGATAGGGATGCCAACGCAGTCGGACGGCACACCATCGGAGAACGCCGCCCGCGTAAGGGAGTTTGCCGGCAGACTGAAGAAAGCCGTAGAAATCCCGATTGAGTTTTACGACGAGAGGTTCACCTCCGTACTCGCCCACCGCGCAATGCTCGACGGCGGGCTGCGTAAAAAGGAAAGGCAGAACAAGGCCCTCGTTGACAAGATAAGCGCAACCATAATTTTGCAGTCATACATGGAAAGCTGCAGCATCAAATAAAAAGAAAACATGAAACTACCCATTTACGTATATGGCGAACCAGTTTTGCGCCAAGTGGCGGAGGACATCACGCCCGACTATCCCGACCTCAAGCAGCTCATCGCAAATATGTACGAGACACTCGAGAACGCCGAGGGCGTGGGACTTGCAGCCCCGCAGATAGGTCTTTCAATACGCCTTGTGGTCATAGACCTCAGGGACTTGGCGGAAGACTATCCCGAATACAAGGACTTCCGCAAAACCTACATAAACGCCCGCGTCATAGAGGGCAGCGACGAGACCTGCTCCATAGACGAGGGCTGCCTGAGCATACCCGGAATACACGAAAAGGTGGTGCGCCCCAAAAAGGTGCACGTGAAATATCTCGACGAGAACTTCGAGGAGCATGACGAATGGGCTGACGGGTTTCTCGCCCGCGTAATGCAGCACGAGTTCTCACACCTTGAGGGCCACGTGTTCACCGACATAATATCGCCGCTGCGCAGACAGATGATAGCCCGCAAAATGAAATCCATCGCCCACGGCGGCTACCGCTGCTCATACAAAACAAAGTTCAACCGGCACCTGAAATAAAAACGGCAGCAAACCGCCGCCTTCCCATCGTGGCGGACACGCCCCAAAGCCATTGAAAAAGTTCCTGCTTTTTCTTTTCCTTCTCCCCTTTTCGGTGGCGGCGCAAATCAACACCGACAGGGTGATGCTGATAGGTCGCAATGCGCTCTATTATGACGACTATGTGCTGTCAATACAGTATTTCAACGAAATTATAAATGCAAAGCCGTTCCTCTACGACCCCTATTATTTCAGGGCGATAGCCAAGTTTTACCTTGAGGACTATCACGGCGCGGAGGCCGACTGCTCAAAGGCGATAGACCTCAACCCTTTCATCGAGGACAGCTACCAATTGCGCGGCCTGTGCCGCATAAAGCAGGACAAGTATGAGGAGGCGGCGGGCGACTATTCAAAAGTAATTGAATACAAGCCGCTCGACCAAGTGTCGTGGTACAACCGCGTGCTGTGCCGCATACACCTCAAGCAATACAGCGAGGCAGTCGCGGAGCTCCAGACCATGCACGCCAAATGGCCGTCCTATACAAAATGCTACGAGATAGAGGCGCAGGTTAATTTGCAGCTCAAGGACACGCTCAAGGCCGACAGCCTTTTTGCCTATGTCATAAGCAAGAACCAAAACAACGGCGACGCTTGGGGCGCACGCGGAATGATTGCCTTCAGCAAGGGGAACTACGAAAGCGCGGACACACTGCTGACGCACGCGATAAAATATTCGCCCAACATTCCCGACTACTACGTGAACCGCGCCCTTATAAGATACCACAAGAAAAGGCTGCGCGACGCGATGAACGATTACGACAGCGCGATAAACGTTGACCCGCAGAATTTCCTCGCACACTACAACCGCGGGCTGCTGCGCGCGCAAGTCGGCGAGGACAACCTCGCAATCCAAGACTTTGACTTTGTGCTGAAAGCCGAGCCTGACAATTTGCTCGCCCTGTTCAACCGCGCCGTGCTGCTCGAAAAAACCGGCGGCTACCGACAGGCGATAAAGGATGTGTCGAAAGTGATAGCCGAATACCCGCACTTTTGGACCGGCTACGAACTGCGCGCGCGCTGCCGCAGGAAAACGGGCGACAACAAAGGGGCTGCGAGCGATGAGAGAAAGGTGTTTGTGGCGCAGCTCGACCGCACTTTCAACCACAAACGCTACGCAAACAAAAGCACCCGCGACCGCCGGGAAATCAACATAGAGGACTATCAGAAGATTGTTGTCGAGGAGGACACCAACGCCGTTGAGAAATACGCAAACGACTATCGCGGCAAAGTGCAATACAACAAAGTCGAGGTGAAAGCCAAACCAATGTTCGCGTTCTCCACATCGCGCCAGCCGGCAAACGCCATAAGTTCCGCACCCCACTATTGGCAGGGGCTTGACAAATGGAACAAGAGGAAAACCACCTCACGCCCGATAAAACTCACAAATTCCATAAGGCCCGCAAGCGAGGATGACGTGAACCTGCTCTTTGCCGACATAAACCGCCTCACGCAGCAAGCCGACAGCAACGAGGTGCAAAACCTCATGGCGTGCGCAATTCTTTACAGCGACGCAAAAGACTACAACTCATCGCTCAACAGCCTCAACAAGGCAGTTGAGAAGGATGGCGGCAACGCGGCGGCGTTTTTCGAGCGGGCAGCCGTGAAGCAATACATCATAGACTTCCAGAACAGCACCGAGGAGTCCGAAAAGCCCCACGGCTCAAACCTGCTCGGACTGCAATCCGTGCTCAGCGATCTTGAAGCCGCCGAAAAACTTATGCCCGACAACGAATACATCATGTACAACCGTGGCTGCGCATACCTTGCGGCGAAAGACTACAACAACGCCGAAATCTTCTTCGGCAAGGCAATATCCATAAACCCCAAGTTTGCCGAGGCCTACTACAACAGGGCGTTGGCGCGGCTTCCGCTTTCAAAGAAAACCGAAGCGTTGTCAGACCTCAGCAAAGCCGGGGAGTTGGGGCTGTATGAGGCATACAGCGCAATAAAACAAAATTCCAGGCAATAAGCCCATTACAGGCAGGAAACACCTTGCGGCAGCCACAGGCGGCGTGGGACGACCGACACCGCGCTCACGGTTTTGGTGCAGAAATTCGCGGAATACAAGGAATGACAGTGCCGCTAAAAAGCACCCAGTCCCACCCTTTTCACGGCAGTTATCAGTTTTTACCATAAAGCATTGATACGCAGCAAATTCCCCTTATCTTCAAACATCCTTGTAACGTTTTGTTTTACAGCCGGTTGCAAGTGGCGTAAAAAAGGTCTGATGTAGTTTGGGTTATGTCTGATATAATTTTTCCTGCATCGGACGTAGTTTTTCCTATGTCCGATGTAGTTTTTGCCAACAAAAGACATACCTTTACATTTGCTTTGGCAACAACAAAATAAACTGACAAGAAAAGAGCCATGTTTGACTATTTGGGAAAAGTGGGGTTCGCCGCCACTGTTTGCGACAAGGACGGCATAATCTTATACCAAAACCAACGCGCCATTGAGCGCGACGGAGCGGCTGTGGGCAAGAACCTGTACAACTGCCACAACAAGAAGTCGCAGGAGATTATACGGGGGATGATTGAAACCGGTGAAAGCAACACCTACGAGGTGGTGCGGAACGGCAAACGCCGTCTGCTGCACCAGACTCCTTGGTTTGAAAAAAACAGCGGCGAAGTGGCGGGTCTCATAGAGATTTCCGTCAACCTGCCGAACGAATACCCGGTTTTCAACAGAGACTTGCAAAAGTAATGCGCTTAGTTTGCAGGGCTACAACCAATATGCCAGCCCGCACTGGTGCATGGACGGCTGTTTTATTGCCGTTTCTCAGCGAATTTCCGTAACTTTGCGCCAAGAATCGTCATACCCCGGACATAATGAAACCCAAATTCAGTCTTGACAAAAAGACTTTCCTATATATATTCTATGGGATAACAGCAATTCTGTTCATCATAAAGCTGATATTCCCGCAGATAACCCGCAACACAACCGCCAGGCAGCCACGCGAGAGCATCGTTGCCGAAAGGCAGCCTGACAGCATCGACATACAGCGCATTTACGTTGACAGCATAATGGCATTGCCGCACAAACGCCCCGCATTTGAATACGGCGCAGACGGAAAGCCAAAGCGCCACAGGATATACAGCGTGCCGGATTTCGCAAGCACATTCCCCGATCCTAACCCCACCCACCTCGCCACAGCCATGCGGCTCGGCGTGAAGCCGGTGAAAGACCGCGCACAGGCAGAAGCCAACAAAAAGGAACTCGTGTTCGTGGCCTCCACGCCGTATTTCTATGTAAAAAGGCTCTACAACTCCATACCCTATCTCGTGCCACGCGCCGCCATACTGCTTGAACACATCGGCAGGACGTTCCACGACTCGCTCGCAATAAAGGGCATACCGCTCAACAACATTATGGTAACCTCGCTGCTGCGCACCGAGGACGACGTGGCACGGCTGCGCAAACACAACGGCAACGCCTCGCCCAACAGCGCACACCGATACGGCACCACATTCGACATAGCCTACAACAAATACCGCATGGTGCAGGACCCCGCGCTTCCCAAAGTGCGCCCGGTGAGGGACGACACATTGAAATACGTGCTGTCGGAAGTGCTGAACGATGCGCGCAAGCAGGGGTTGTGCTACGTGAAATACGAGAAGAAACAAGGATGCTACCACATAACGGCACGGTAAGCCGCAAAAGGTCATGAGCCGCTACTTTATATACATATCCTACGACGGAGGCGCATACCACGGCTGGCAAGTGCAGCCCAACGGAGCCAGCGTGCAGGAAGTGCTGGAGAAAAGCCTATCCACGCTGCTGGGCAGGCCCACAGCAGTAACCGCTGCGGGAAGAACCGATGCCGGAGTGAACGCCGCGTCGATGCCTGTGCATTTTGACACAGAAAGCGATTTGCCCGCCCCAAGCGGCAAGCGCCCCGGGGAAACGGCGGAGCAGCACCTTGCGTACAAGCTCAACCGCATATTGCCCCGCGACATTGCCGTAGGCAAAATAGTGAAAGTGCGCAGCGACGCCCACGCACGCTTTTCCGCCACAAGGCGCACATACCATTACTATGTTGCCCTAAGGAAAAACCCTTTCCTCACAAAATACCACCTGCGCCTTACATACCCGGTGAACTTCCGCCTCATGAACGAGGCGGCGGCAATGCTGCTGGGGCGGCACGACTTCGACTGCTTTGCCAAAGCCCACCCGGACGTGAAAACATCGTTCTGCACCGTAACCAAGGCGCAGTGGGTGGAAATTGCTGACGGGGAATGGCGTTTCGAGATAAGTGCGGACCGCTTTCTGCGCAATATGGTAAGGGCGGTGGTTGGCACGCTTCTCGACATAGGCAGGGGAAAGACCGCCATTGACGAGCTGCGCGGCATTCTCGACAGCCGCAGCCGCAGCCGCGCCGGGGAAAGCGTAAGGGGCGAGGCTCTGTTTCTGGAAAGCGTGGACTATCCCGAAAACATTTTCGCCGCCCGATAACGAAAGGAAAACAATAAAGACAAAACCATGTGGTTGTTACTCGCATTCTGTTCAGCCGCCCTTCTGGGCTTCTATGACGTATTCAAAAAGAAAGCTCTTACCGGCAACGCGCTTATCCCCGTGCTCACCCTCAACACCCTTTTTTGCAGCCTCATATTCCTGCCGCTGATTATGGGGTCGGCGTTAGGCTTTATAGAAAGCGGTTCACCCGCCCACATTCCCTCCGGCGGCTGGGAAATGCACAAATACATATTGCTGAAATCGGTGATAGTACTCTCGTCATGGGCATTGGGGTACGCCGGCATCAAACATCTTCCAATCACCATCGTAGGCCCGATAAACGCCACACGCCCGGTGATGACCCTCGTGGGTGCGCTGATAATATTCGGCGAGCGGCTCAACGGCTGGCAATGGGCGGGAGTTGCGCTTGCCGTGGTTTCATTTTTCATGCTCTCACGAAGCAGCCGGCGCGAGGGAGTGAGCTTCACCCACAACAAATGGATAGCGTGCGTGGTTTGTGCCGCGCTGCTCGGGGCGGCAAGCGGGCTTTACGACAAATACCTCATGTCCCCGGCATCCGAGGGCGGCGTGGGGCTGAACAAGCTCGCCGTGCAAGGATGGTACAACCTCTACCAATTTGCCATGATGGGCGCGGCGCTGCTCGCCGTATGGCTTCCACGGCGCAAAAGCGGCGACAAATTCCGCTGGCATTGGGCAATAATAGGAATATCTGTTTTTCTGTCTGCCGCCGACTTCCTTTATTTCTACGCCCTGTCCGTGCCGGGCGCAATGATTGCCATAGTGTCGATGGTAAGACGCAGCAGCGTCATTGTGTCATTCCTTTTCGGCGCATGGGTGTTCAGGGAGCACAACCTGCGCTCCAAAGCCGTGGACTTGGCTTTGGTTATACTCGGCATGATATGCCTGTGCATAGGCGCTGAATAGATTTTCCACGCCTCGTTTAATAATCTTTAAGCGTTTAGTAATTATCCGTTTGCAAATAGAATGTATCTTTGCAGACTAATGAAAGAGATTTCAGAAGACAAAGGGCATACTGAACACACCGCGCCGTCAGGGCGCGGCGAACACAGCGGCACAGGCGGAAGAGGCACGTTCAACGTGGTGAAACGCCCAAAGGCGGAACGCATCATAATGGGCATCGACCCGGGAACAAACCTCCTGGGTTACGGAGTGCTGAAAGTATGCGGAAAAAAAGCCGAAATGGTGGCGATGGGCGTTATAGACCTGCGGAAAGTGAAAGACGTTTACCTGAAACTCGGACGCATTTACGAGCGCGTCAATTCGCTTATCGCAAGTTTCCGGCCCGACGAGCTGAGCATTGAGTCCCAGTTCTACGGCAACAACCCCCAAAGTATGCTCAAGCTCGGACGTGCGCAAGGCGTGGCGATAGCCGCCGCAATAAACAAGGACGTGCCGATACACGAATACGCCCCGCTGAAAATAAAAATGGCGATAACGGGAAACGGGAGGGCGTCAAAAGAGCAGGTGGCGGCAATGCTGCAAAGGTATCTGGCCATAAGCAACGAGACACTGCTGCCCTATCTTGACGCAACCGATGCGCTTGCTGCGGCATACTGCCATTTCATAGAATCCTACTGCAAGGTTTATGAGGCAAGCGGCACTGGGCGTTCTACGTTCACCATGTCAGGCAGCCTGTCAGACACCCCGGGAAAACGCCACAGCACTAAATGGGCAGACTTTGTGAAAAACAATCCTGAAAGGATCGGACTTCACCAAACAACCAGCAAGAAAGCAAAATGCACAATATAATAGAAATAAGCAAAGCCGTGGCGCGTATGCCGGAGTTCAGACTGAAAGAGCCGGCAAACGCGGCAATTCCCGCAGACGCGCCCCTGGCAATCGTGGGCTTGAACGCCAGCGGAAAGACATTGCTTGTGGATATGCTCACAGGCGCACATCCGCTTCTCGGCAGCGAGGTAAAATATGATTTCTCGCCGTCCGCAAGCAAAAAGGCGAGCCAAAACATAAAAGCGGTTACGTTCAGGGACGCTTACGGGAGCACCGGGGAAGATTTCTACCAATTGCGCTGGAATCATGGGCTGCAAGAGGACTGTTCCGCCACAGTAGGGGAAATTCTGAAAGCATCCGCACCAGACGGAAATACACCTGATGACGTTTGCGAGGTTCTAGGGCTGAAACCGCTGCTGGAAAAGAAAACCATCATGCTTTCAAGCGGCGAACTGCGCAGGGTGCAGCTTGCCGAAGTACTGCAAAGTTCTCCGAGACTCCTTATCATAGACAACCCTTACATAGGCCTTGACGTGAACGCACGCAAGCAGACAACGGCCTTCCTCGCAAAGGTGGCGGAAAAAGGCAAAACCACGCTCGTGCTTATTGTGTCCCGCGAAAAAGACATCCCGGAATTCATACAGAAAATACTGCCTGTTACAGACGGAAAGGTTCTCCCGATATGCGGTAAGGAAGAGTTTCTCGAAAAACTGCGAGAGAAGGAAAAAGAGACGAGCTTTGCCATTGACGAAAAGCGGCGTAGCGCGATACTTTCCCTGCCCGACCACGAAAATGCGGAAAACGGAGCGCCTGTGGTGGAGTGCAACAAGATCAACATTGCATACGGCAGCCGCGAAATATTCAGGGATTTCTCCTGGACTGTGAAAAGCGGGGAACGCTGGGCGTTGAACGGCGAAAACGGAGCGGGCAAATCCACGCTTCTCAGCCTTGTGTGCGCCGACAACCCGCAAGCCTACGCCTGCGACATAAGCCTTTTCGGCTCAAAGCGCGGCAGCGGCGAAAGCATTTGGGACATAAAAAAGAAAATAGGATATGTAAGCCCCGAAATGTTCCGCTCGTACAGGCGCAACATGAGCGTAATGCAAATCGCCGCAAGCGGGCTTAGCGACACAAGCGGCATATACAACAGGAAAATCGCCGGAGACGCAGGGCAAAAGGTTATGTTCTGGCTAAGGGTTTTCGGAATTGAAAACCTTGCCGACAGAAACTATCTGCAACTTTCGAGCGGCGAGCAAAGACTTGTGCTATTGGCCCGCGCCTTTGTCAAAGACCCCGAACTTCTTGTACTCGACGAACCTTTTCACGGCCTTGACCGAGTGCGCAGGGAGATGTCGCGCAGCATAATCGACACTTTCTGCTCCCGCAAGGGCAAGACGCTTATAATGGTTACGCACTACGAGGAGGAATACCCCACGACAATAGACCACAGGCTAAGACTGAAAAAATTAGGATAAGAACATACACAACAAAAACAAACACGAGTTTTTCATGAAAAAATTGTTTTACACACTAATCGCACTTCTGACAATATCCGCAACGGCAAACGCCCAGGAGGTTTTCAACAGTGTTCTTGAAAGCGCACAAAACGCGCTCAAAGACCCGGTGCAGAATTTTTCCAAGACACAAATTGCGAAATTCAAGATAGACGAGCTGAATTACCTCAAAAGCAAGACATCGAAGTACGAGTCGATAAAGAAAAACGATCTTTTGGACATACAGGCATATTATATGTCAGAGTTCATCAGCCGCTATCTCACCGAAATCATCTGCTGTGAGGGCCAGCCCGACTCTGTAAAGAAAGCCACAGTTTACCTTTTCGTCAACGCCTCGGCTATGTGCCCGCTTTTCAACGACAAGGACAAGGACACCATAAACAAATACATTAATTCGGACAAGCAGCTCACGCCGTTCTGCCTCGACACCGACTGGAAAAAGGCCTTTATGTTCATAAACAAGGCTATGGAATAAGCAACCGCCCCGCAAGGCAACAAAAAATCCCGCTCATGGCGGGATTTTTTGTTTTCATTACGCACAGCCTTTTTCCTCACTGCGCTCTAAGGCATTCCTTGTATAACTTTATTGTTTCGTGAATGCCGAGATACAATGCATCGCAAACTATGGCGTGTCCTATGCTCACCTCATCGGTTTCAGGAATGCGCTTGTGGAAATAGGCAAGGTTCTGCAAACTCAAGTCATGCCCGGCGTTCACGCCCAGTCCAATATCCTTGGCATGGCGCACCGCTGCCACAAAAGGCTCTATGGCTTTTTCGCGGTCCTCTGCATACGCTTCGGCATACGGACCTGTGTAAAGCTCAATGCGGTCTGCGCCGGCTTTCTTCGCGTAGTCAACCATTTCAAATACAGGATCGACAAACAGCGATGTGCGCACTCCCGCAGCGTTGAACCGCCCCACAACTTCCGTAAGGAACGGAAGTTCGGCTTTCGTGTCCCAGCCGTGGTTTGACGTAAGCTGGTCGGGCTTGTCGGGTACGAGAGTAACCTGCGTGGGGTTCACCTCAAAAACCAAATCCATGAACGGCTGCGACGGATAGCCCTCGATGTTGAACTCAGTCCTAACGATGTCCTTCAATGCCCTCACGTCGGAATACCTTATATGCCTTTCGTCGGGGCGCGGGTGTACGGTGATGCCCTCCGCCCCGAAAAGCTCGCAGTCTGCCGCCATTCTCCCCACGTCAGGATTGTTGCCGCCACGCGCATTCCGCAGGGTGGCTATTTTGTTTACGTTTACGCTAAGTCTTGTCATTATCCCTGTCTGTATTGAAGAATTTTGTAAATTTGCAAATAATCCTGTTGCAAAGGTAGCAAAAACATATCCAAGGAGTTTGCCCAAGAAACATTATGTACGGAAATCAGAAAATTGTCGCCTTGTTTGGCAATATGCACCAAACAAACAAAAGCAAATACGCAAACCAGGTTGTGAATTTGCTGCGCGCCAACGGCTACGGCATCATCGTGGAGCGCGGTTTCCACAGCCACGCCGCGCAATACCTTGACGGCATTGCGGATGGCGACGTGTTCGACGGCGGCGGCTTCAACGCCGACTTCGCGATAAGCCTCGGCGGCGACGGCACATTCCTGCGCACCGCAATGTTCGTGGGCGGCAAAGGCATTCCCATACTCGGCATAAACATAGGGCATCTTGGCTTCATGTCAGAGGTCAATCCCGAAAACATCACCGAAGCCATCGAGAGCATAGTTGCCGGCAACTACAAGCTGGAGTCGCGCAGCGTACTCGAAGTTGCGGCGGGCAACAGGAATATCGGTGTCTATCCATTCGCGCTCAACGACATAGCCGTTCTCAAGCAGGACATATCGTCAATGATTAAGATAAAGGTCTCCATAAACAGCGAATATCTCACGACCTACTCCTCCGACGGCATTGTTGTAGCCACGCCCACAGGCTCCACGGGATACTCACTGTCGGCGGGCGGGCCTGTGGTTGTCCCCGAGTCAAAGTCGGTGATTATCGCCCCGGTCGCGCCCCACAGCCTTAGCGTGCGCCCCATTGTGATTTGCGACAACGTGGAGATAAGGATGAACGTAACGAGCCGCACGGGGCATTTCCTCGTTGCCGTTGACGGCAGGAGCACAAGCTGCGGCGAAAGCGAGGAGATAACGATACGCCGCGCCCCATACGACATAAAGACAATACACTGCGGAAACAAAAGTTTCTTCGACACCATGCGCGAAAAGCTGATGTGGGACGGGGACTTGCAGAAATAACGCCCCGCCCATGAACTTCAAAGGCAAGGAATACAAACTGTCGGTCATTCTGCCGTGGGCAGCCAAGGTGGTGAGGCACTACAAGCTCAGGATGTGCATCAACATTGTTCTGGGCTGGGTTATCGTGGGGCTGAATTTCCTTTTTGTGTGGACTACAAAGGGGGCTATCGACGGCGCGACGGTTCACCACAACCGCCGGATGCTGTTTTTTTCGTGCGCACTGCTCGTGGGCATAATCATTCTGCAAGCCGTTATCTCGGCTGTAAACCGCAGGATTAAGACAATGCTGAGTTTCAACATGAACCGCCGTATGCGCGAACACCTGTTCCGCCACGCCGTTTCGGCAAACTGGAAAGACATAAACGAATACCACACCGGCGACATTGTGAGGCGGTTCGAAGAGGACGGCTCCGAAATCGTGTCGTTCGTAAACGGCACAATCCCCACCCTGCTGCTTGTGCTGATGCAGCTTGCGGGGGCTTACGTCTTCCTGCTCACGCTCAGCGGCGACATAGCCATAACCCTGCTGGCAATCATGCTCATTGGCGTGTTCGCAAGCAAGTTCCACTTCATGAAGATACGCAGCTTCTCCGCCAAAATCAAGGAGGGCGGCAGCAAACTCCAGGCCGCGCTACAGGAGGGAATGCAGAACATTTCCGTACTCAAGTCCCTTGCGGGCGGACGGCTGTTCGGCGACCACTACTCCCGTATATTCGGCATACAGAAAGACAACGTAAGGCGGCGGCTCGCCTACTCCGTGCTGTCGTCCACGGCACTGAACCTCGGCTTCGCCGCGTGCTACCTGTTCGTGTTCATCTGGGGGGTGTTCAATCTCGAAAGCGGAGCGATAACCTACGGCACTCTCATGGCCTTCGTGCAGCTTGTGGGGCAGATACAAGGCCCGTCGCGCACGCTGATAAACTCCATTTCCGACTTTGCCGAGTTCTACACCTCGTGCGAAAGGCTGAACGAAATCGACGCAATCCCCCGCGAAACGCCCTCCCACCCCATACGCTTTGACGGAGTTCCCGGAATATCGTGCGAAAACATCTCCTACCGCTATTCCGAGGGCAAAAGGACAATAATAGAAAACTTCAGCCACACGTTCAAACCCGGCACCATAAGCGCGATTGTCGGCACAACTGGGGCGGGAAAGACAACCCTCATGCGCCTTCTGCTCTCATACGTCAAGCCCGACAGCGGGCATATATACATAATGTGCGCAGGGGAAAACACGGAAGTTTCGCCCGCCACGCGCACCGCTTTCGCCTATGTGCCGCAGGGCAACTCGCTTTTCAGCATGACGCTGCGCGACAACCTGCGGCTGGCAAACCCCGAAGCCACAGACAGCCAGATGCTCCAGGCTCTCGACTGGGCGTGCGCCGACTTCATAAGCCACAACCGCGAGGGACTCGACACCGTGTGCGGCGAGGGCGGGCGCGGACTGTCGCAAGGACAGGCGCAACGCCTCTGCATAGCACGGACGCTGCTGTCGCAGTCGCCCATACTGCTGATGGACGAAGCCACTTCCGCCCTCGACCGCGAAACCGAGGAGAGGATTATCCGCAACATACGCAAAAACATGAGGCACAAGACAATACTCTTCGTCACCCACCGCGACACCATAACGAAATACGCCGACGAAACCGTGAAGATAAACTGAGCGCACACGCCTTTTGAGACTGTTTTCACGGGAACGCGCAATCCTGCGGCAAAGCATTGGTTTTCACCCTTTTATCCCATTTTTCAATCAGTCACATAAGTCTTTGTTATCCAAAGGCTTGCAACGGCGGAAAAAAGGTCTGATGTAGTTTCAATTACGTCTGATATAATTTTTCCTGCATGGGACATGGTTTTTCCCATGTCCCATGCAGTTTTCGTCATGTTTTGCCGCGCACGATTTCAGCCCGGAATACCGCCGCCATATCTCCCGGAGGGAAAACCGGCGCAACGCTTTTTTGCTTTTGCAAAAGGCTTTCACAAGAGAACGTCATTTTGACAGCCCCGCTTATCAAAAAAAAAAAAATAAAAGTCTTAATTTCTGTCATTTTATTATATTTGCACTCATAATATATAATTAAACAATTGAAACGACAATATCATAAGCGTAACTTATTGACTCACTAAATACAAAAACTCATGAAAAAGCTAAAACTTTCATTGCTCTCGCTGGCAATGTCGGGGCTTGCCCTAACGGGCATACAGGCCGCTGACATTGTTGACGGAGTGTACCAAATCACCAACGCGGGTGATTTCGTGGAGTTCGCAAACGATGCCAGCAACGGCAAGCCGGACGCAAACGCCGTGCTTACGGCCGACATCGACCTCACAGGGGTAACGTGGACACCAATAGGAACGGAACTCAACCCGTACTGCGGAACATTCGACGGACAGGGACACCGCATCAGCAACCTCGTGATCAACTCCGAGGAGGACTATCAGGCAATCTTCGGACACATAGGGGACGGTGCGGCGTTCAAGAACCTCTACATCGACAAGAGCTGCTCCTTCACAGGCGGCGCATACGTGGGCGCACTCGTTGCGAGCTCGCACAACGGCGGCACGGCAACGTTCACCAACATAGGCAACGAGGCAAACGTTACCGGCGCCGGGGCAAACGCCGCAGCCATTGTGGGCGTGAGCATGGGCGGCTCGTGCGCATTCATCATCACAAACTGCTACAACACGGGCGACATAACCGGCGGCAAAGAGTCGGCGGCAATATGCGGCTGGGTTGGCAGCGGCTCCAAGATTACGAACTTCTACAACACAGGCAAAATAACCGGCGTGGACGGCACCAACAAGCTCTACCGCAACAGCGCGACAGCCTCCAAGCTCTTCGACATCGAGGGCGTGCAGGGCGACTCGGCAAGCGCAGAGATGGTTGCAAGCGGAGAACTCGCATTCATGCTCAACAGCTACAAGAGCGAGGGCGAGACAGTGCAGTGGTGGCAGAACATCGACAACGGCGAAACGCCCGACGCAAACCCGGTGTTCAGCCCCACACACGGGGTGGTTTACGCAATAGGCACACTCCACTGCGACGGCACACCGTCGGACGACATTTCGGGATATTCCAACACCAACCAGATGACGCAGGACGACCACGACTATATCGACGGCGTTTGCTCGTACTGCAAAATAGTTGTACCCGACTTCATTCCCAAGAACGACAGCGTTTACGAAATCAGCGACGCAAAGCAACTGCACTGGTTCGCAAACTACGTCAACGGCCTCAAGAACGTGAAAGTGTACGGCCGCCTAATGGCAGACATTGACTTCAGCGAATACACCGGGCAGGGCGAGGTTATCGGCCTTGGCGGACATGACTTTCAGGGATGGTTTGACGGACAGGGACACACCGTAACCATTGCCTACGACACCGACCAGCAATACACCAGCCTCTTCAAGTTTGTGAAGAACGGCACAGTCAAGAACCTCGTAACCGAGGGAACGGTGAACACCACCAACAAGGGCGTGGCCGGCATGGTTGGCTACATGGTTGACAGCACAACTGTGGAGAACTGCATAAGCAAGGTAGTGGTAAGCTGCCAAGAAGAGGGCGATGTAGGTCTCGGCGGAGTTGTCGGGACAGGCACAGCAGGCTCCTTGGTGCGCAACTGCGCATTCCTCGGCTCAATCGAATCCCCCGCAGGCTACGGCAACGGTGCAATCATGTGCTGGGCAAAAGACAAGACAAACGTAAGGCTTGAAAACTGCTACGTAAACGCGCAACTGGAAATGAGCGACGCCGGCGACAACAACATCATAGCGCGCAACGGCGCGACTGTAACAAACTGCTACTACGTTGACGCAAATGTGATGAAGGAGAACGCAGGGGCTACGCAGATTGACGAGGCTCTGATACAAAACGGCGAACTTTGCTATATGCTCAACAACAGGAAAAGCGACGATGTTGTATGGCATCAGAACATTGACAACGACGGGGAGCCAGACCTTGCCCCGCTTCCGTTCGGCAACAGCGCAACTGTTTATGCCGTGGGAACTCTCAACTGCGACGGAACTCTCGCCGGAGAGGGCGGTTTCTCGAACGACCCCAACGGTTCGGTAAAGACTCCCCACGACTATGTGGACGGAGTATGCTCCTTCTGCCACATTCTTGACATGAACTACATGACACCTGTTGACGGCGTTTACGAAATCTCAACGCCGGAACAGCTAAACTGGTTCGCGCTCTACAACAACCTCGGCTACAACACCATTAACGGCAAGCTGCTCGCCGACATCGACTTCACAAAATACTCCGCCGACAGCGTGATGATCGGCACGGACAACAACGACCGCTACGAGACATTCTACGGCGGCACATTCGACGGACAGGGACACACCGTTACCTTGGCATACAACCGCAACGACACATTGGGCGGCGCGGCTCTGTTCGGCATCTGCCGCAACGCCACAATCAAGAACCTCGTTACCGAGGGAACTGTAAGGGCCGGCTACATGATTGGCGGCATACTCATTAAGAGCCAGGGCAACTCCGTTATAGAAAACTGCCACAGCTCCGCAACGCTTACAAGCTTCCGCGAGGGCGACGCCACAATCGGCGGCATCGCTGCGGCAGCCGAGAACCACGGCGTGTACAGGAACTGCGGCTTCACCGGGAGCATCATAGCCGAGGGCGGAACTGGCAACGGCGGTCTCATGGGCTATGCAAACGGCGGCGTGGAGGTTGTGTTCGAGAACTGCTATGTGGCGGGAACTTTCGCAACGGCAGGAAACAGCGCGATGATTTGCCGCAACAGCCCCACATTGAAGAACTGCTATTATGTTGACAACGGCGTGCTCGACATTGACACACGCGCTACGGAAATAACAGAGGACGACCTTACAAGCGGCGCACTCTGCTTCATGCTCAACAACTACAAGAACGGCGGCAAGCCTTGGACACAGACCCTCGGCACTGACAATTGCCCGAAACCCGTAGCCGGCGGCGATGCGGTTTACGCTATCGGTTCTCTCGCTTGCGATGGAACGGCAGCCAGCACACTCACATACTCCAACACCGAGGGTGAGCTTACCCAGGCTGAACACGCATACGGTGCTGACGGCGTTTGCGCAAACTGCGGCGGACGCAAAATCTCCACCCCCTCACAGCTTCTCGCCCTTTCCGAGGACATAGGCAGCGGCTTCGCAAACAGCAACATCAACGTTGTGCTCGCAAACGACCTCGATATGTCTGAAATTACGGAATACAGGGGTATCGGAACCGAGGCGTTCCCCTTCACCGGCAAATTCGACGGTCAGGGACACGTTATCAGCAACCTCGTCATCAACGCTCCCGATGAGAGCTATCAGGGTCTCTTCGGTGTCATCAACAACGGAGCTGAAATCAGAAACGTAACCGTTGACTCCACCTGCTCAATCACCGCCAACGCATACGCAGCCGGCATAGCGGCCTGCTCAAACGGCACGGGCATCGTCATAATAGAGAACTGCGGCAACGAAGCCGACATCACCGTTACAGGCAAGGGCGTTAACGCGGCAGGTATTCTCGGCGTGAACATGGGCAGCAGTGTTATCGTGAGGATTACCAACTGCTACAACACCGGCGACATAGCCGGCAAGAAAGAGAACGCTGCCATCTGCGGCTGGCTCGGTTCGGCTGCCGAAGTGAACAACTGCTACAGCACAGGAACTATCAAAGGCGTTGACGGCGACAAGACATTCGCACGCTTCAACACAGCCCCCACCTACAGCAGGTGCTACGAGACACGCGGCAAGCAGGTAACAGTGGTTACCGATGAGGAAGTTGCCAACGGCAAGCTCTGCTGGCTGCTCAACAACGAGGTTAGCGGCGGAGAGAACTTCTTCCAGACGCTCGGCACGGACACTCACCCGGTTCTGTTCACCACACACCAGAAGGTGTTCGAGGTTAACGGAAACTTCACCAACGATGTTGTAGGCATCAAGGACGCTACAGCCAAACCCGCAAAGGGCGCGGAGCGCATCTACTCCGTTGACGGCATGCGTCTGCAAGGCTTGCAGAAGGGCATAAACATCATCCGCAAGGCTGACGGCACAACACAGAAAGTTTTCGTGAAATAACGCTCTCATACAACAATTTTCATCAGAAGCCGCACCGCGCAAAAGCCGGTGCGGCTTTTTTATTGACGCGCCGCCTTGCAGTGTGGAGGCAATGATTTGCAATACAGTTTAGGCGATAGTACACAGAGTTTAAGCCATACGCCGCACAAACACGTATAAGTCATTCAACCAACAATTTGCGCCGCCGTAGGGGCATATGCAATACGCCCTGAATTGCGCCTATATGCGATTTTGTGCCGGCGGTTTGCAGTGCGGTTCATGCGGTGGCGTACAGGGCGTATGCAATACGCCCCTACAAATGGCGCAAAACCGAAATCTTTTGCTCTTTCCAAAACACCCCGAAAACCACTTCCGATGTAGGAAAAACCACATAGGACGTGGGAAAAATTATGTCTGACGTAATTCAAATTACATCAGACCTTTTTTCCGCCACTTGCAACGTCTTGAAAAACATATCGTTATCGTGATTTTTACTTTCCGAGACATTCTTTTGAAACTCAACAGGTTACGCGATTTTGGCGGCATCCGCACTATCGTTATGGATTTTGCCGAAAAACTATGCGGCAAACAGGATGTCTATTTGCGGTGTATTGGCATTTATCACACCATGCCGCACCGGCGGGAACGCAAAACTAATCTTTTTTGTTTCCTTATCCCAAACATAGATAGTAACTTTGCAGTCAGCATCACAACAAGAAAAAAGCATAAGGCATGAAGAGATTTTTCACAGCAATAATGCTCTGTCTGGGCATAACCGCCGCAGGGGCGCAGACAGACTACGACCCCGTGGCAGACCCCGCCGCCGTAGTTACGTCGGGCAATATGCGCTTCACCGTGCTCACGCCGCAGATGATACGCATACAATACAGTTCGCAAAAGAAGTTCGAGGACCGCGCAACGTTCGGCATCGTAAACAGGAAGCTGCCAGTGCCGGCTTTCACCACAAAGACGGAAAAAGGCTACCTTTACATCACCACCGAAGCCCTCACGCTGAGATACAAGGTGGGCAGCGTGCCTTATCCCTCGTTCAAGAACTCCACCAACCTGTGCATAAATTTCGACCTTAACGGACAGAACGTGCTTTGGTATCCCGGAAAGGACGACGCGCTGAACCTAAAAGGCACCACGCGCACCCTCGACAACTGCATAGGCGACTCCAAGCGCGGGGAACTCGAGAACGGACTTGTTTCGCGCGCAGGCTGGGCTGTGATTGACGAATCGCCCGCCACCAAACGCGGCGACGGAAGCACTTCTTTCGCCTTTGGCCAAGAGGTGGACGGCATTCCATGGGTGGCAAGCCCGGTTGACCCCAAGGCATACGACTGGTATTTCATGGGCTACGGACACGACTACAAAAAGGCAATAAGCGACTACGTTAAGGTGGGCGGGAAAATTCCCCTGCCGCCCTACTACATTCTCGGCTACTGGTACAGCAAATACCAAAAATACTCCCAGCAGGACTTCATCAACCTCGTGAGGGAAATCGAGGGGAACAACATACCCATCGACGTGATGATTTTCGACATGGACTGGCATCTTGACGGCTGGACGGGATGGACGTGGAACAAAGACTTGATTCCCGACCCCGTGGGTCTCATAAAGTATATGCACAACCATAACCTGAAAGTTTCGCTAAACCTCCACCCCGCCGACGGAATAGGCTCACACGAAGACCACTTCGGAGAAATGTGCCAGGACCTCGGCATGGACGCGTCCGCAACCAAAAGCATTCCTTGGACGTTGGAGGACTCCTCGTTCTACAAGTCGTTCTTCAAGCGCATAATGCGCGAGCGCGAAAGACAGGGCGTGGACTTTTGGTGGATTGACTGGCAGCAGACACTCACAAAGCAGTTCGGGCAGGGGCAGCTGGGCAACACTTTCTGGATTAACCACGTTTACTACACCGATATGCAGAAAAACCGCCCCGGGATGCGCCCCGTGATTTTCCACCGCTGGGGCGGGCTTGGCAGCCACCGCTACCCCATCGGCTTTTCGGGAGACACCCACTCCACTTTCGGAACTCTCGGCTTCGAACCCTATTTCACCGCCACCGCCTCCAACGTGGCTTTCGCCTACTGGGGACACGACCTCGGCGGACATCAGTACAACATAAAGGACAACAACAATCCCGAACTCTACCTGCGCTGGATGCAGTACGGCGTGTTCTCGCCGCTTTTCCGCACCCATGCCTCGAACCACCCGGAACTTGAACGCCGCATCTGGAAATACGACAACTTCCCGCTGCTGCTCGAAACCGTAAACCTGCGCTACGCAATGATGCCCTACATATACACCGCCGCACGCGAGGCTTACGACACGGGGATTTCCATATGCCGTCCGCTGTACTACGACTTCCCGGAGGAAAACAACGCTTACCGATATGAGGACGAGTATATGTTCGGGAACGACATTCTTGTCGCACCTGTCGTTACCGCCGCCGGCGAGGACGGAATGGCAAAACGCAAGGTGTGGCTGCCCGAAGGGCAATGGTTCGACGTATGCCGCAACCGTCTGGTTGAGGGCGGCACAGAATTTACCGGGAGCTACACGCAGCCCGAAATCCCCTACTTCCTGAAGGCCGGCTCCATACTCGTGAACAACGTGCATTTGGGCAACCTCAAGAAAAACGCCGACACTTTGGTCGTGAACGTGGTGCCGGGCGGAGACGGACAGTTCAAACTCTACGAGGATGAGGGCGACACCGAAGCATATAAGGACGGAGTTTTCGCCACAACCACCTTCTCGCAAACCAGAACGCCCGGCGTAATCACCGTAAGCATAAACCCGCGTGAGGGGTCCTATCCCGGAATGCCCGAAGCAAGAGCCTACAAGATAAAGGTGCTTGCCGAGGAAAAACCGCAGGAAGTGCTGCTTGGCGAAAACCCTCTCTCCGATGACGAATGGGCATACGACGAAACGGCAAAGACCGTTACCGTATCAACGGGCAAGGTTTCGTGCGCGGCGCAGTGCACCGTAACAATAAAACGCAACGCCACCGCCATAAACACCGTAAGCACGGCGGCGATAACAATGAAATACGACGCCGCGTCGTCAAACATAAGCGTTGACTTGGGGCAGACGCGCAAAAACGCACGCCTCAGCGTGGTTGACATGAGCGGCGCAGAGGTTGCTTCGGCAAAAGCAGCGAACTCTAAAAGCATTTCGCTGAACCTTGGAAACCTCATGCACAACGCATACCTCTGCCGCGTGAACGCCGACGGCAACATATCGGCAATGAAAATCCTAAAATAACAGACGATGAAAGCAATGGCATACAAACATTATATCGCTGCGGGCGCGATGATGCTCGCCCTTGCGGCAAACGCGCAAAGCGAACTTTGGATAACAGGCAGCGCAGTGCCGGGAGGCGTGCAAAAACTCGAAAAAAGGCAGGACAACACATTCAAGTTTGCCGGTTCGCTGAACCGTGGCGTGCTTAAAGTCATAACAACCGAGGAAATCGGCAAATCCACGCAATACCTGTCTCCGCGCCTTGAGGACGCATATATAGTGAACAACGGCGAGGGATACACAACCACTTCCGACTCCACGCGGCGCGGTTGGGTCGTGCCTTTTCAGGAGGACTTTTTCCGCTTCACCATAGACCCGTCCAACAACACGCTCACCGGCGAGCTGTTCGTGCCTTGGAAGGAGATGTTCATCGCAGGAGGGGCTGCGGAATGCGGATGGAATTCGTTCCAGATGCTCGAAATGACACAGGACGAGAACGATCCGTGCGTGTGGACTTGGACAGGGGAACTCAAAAACCGCACTGAAAACGAGGAGTCCAAGCGTTTCAAACTTCTGGGACAGGACAACTGGGACCCCAAAAGCCTCCACCCTTACGTGCAGGACGAAAGCGTGCTGAAGTCAACGCAGCTGAAAACCGGCGGAGCTGACAACAAATGGTCTATTGGGGACGACGGCATCTACCGCATCACGGTAAATGTGTTCCGCGAGACTTTCAAGGCAGAATACCTCGGCAACAACTCGCGCCCCTCCGTAACCGGCATGGAAAGCGCGGCGACAGAGGGGATAAGCATTGCCACTGACGGCAGAAGCCTTCGCGCAAAATGCGTGGAGAGAATGAAAGTGGAGATATACTCCCCCGACGGCGCAGTGGTTGCAAAGGCAAGCGGCAAAACCGTGAGCCACCACTTCACCACCCCGGGCGTTTACATCGTGAAAGCCGCCACAAAACACAAGACCGTATCGAGGAAAATCGTGATAAAATAGGTTTACCGTATTATGCAGCAGAAACATTATGTCTGCGCCGCATAATTAATTTCACGTCCGCAAAGACACGCCGTTTTAATCACGTGTGTTTTTGCGGACAATACGTTTAGGGCGTACAGATGTGTGCAATACACAACAAACCAATAAAATGCACCGCCGTAGGGGCGTATTGCATACGCCCTGAATGCGTGGGTTTTGCAAAGTGGCGGCAATGGTTTTGCGTGTTCATCGATGCGGTTCACGCAATGGCGTACAGGGCGTATGCTATACGCCCCTACAAAATGGCGCAAAACCAAAGCCGGGAAAACAACATTTGATGTAGGAAAAACTACATAGGACATAGAAAAAATTATATCAGACATAATCCAAACTACATCAGACCTTTTTTCCGCGCCTTGCAACCGTCTGAAAAACAAATGCTTACAGCACAACCTTAAAACAAGGCAATTGTCTGAAAACCAGCACTATATAATTCCTGTCGCATCTTCGGGAAATCGCAGGACAAACCTCTCTTTGCATCAGTAGGGGAACACGCAAACCAAATGATTTTTTCGGAGGCTGATAAAAAAATCCAGCATTTTCTTTGCCGCCATGAAAAAAACATATACTTTTGCAGTGTACTAATAATGTATTACACTAAAACAGTATAACAATGACAGAGATCAACAATGTGTCGTTCGGTTATCCGGGACACGGCAACCTTTACGAGAACTTGGATTTCTCCCTGCCACAGGGCAACATCTACGGTCTGCTCGGGCGCAACGGTTCGGGCAAGTCAACCCTGCTCTACCTCATAGCAGGCCTGCTGCGCCCGCGAAAGGGCAGCGTCCTCTTCATGGGCGACAACACAATAAAACGCGAGCCAAAGACTTTGAGCAACATGTTCATCCTGCCCGAGGAGTTCTCGCTCCCGAAATGCAACTTCATGAAATACGTAAGGCGTTACGCTCCGTTCTACCCCCGCTTCAGCGAGGAGACGCTCAAGGTCTGTCTTGCCGAGTTTGATATGCCATACGACATGCCCATGGGCGAACTGTCGATGGGCAACAAAAAGAAGGCATACGTCTGCTTCGCGCTTGCAACCAACGTCAGCCTGCTGCTTTTGGACGAACCTACAAACGGCTTGGACATCCCCTCGAAGGTGCAGTTCCGCAGAGCCATATCAAAGACAATGAACGATGACAAGAGCGTGATAATATCCACCCATCAGGTGAGGGACATAGACACCCTGCTCGACCACCTTATTATAATTGACAACGGAAGGCTCATGCTCAACACCTCGACCGAAGAGATAACGCGCCGCTACGCTTTTGAGGAGCGCGAAATGGGGGCGGCTGTTGACGACGCCATATATGTGCAGCGTTCCGTGGGCGGCAACAAGGTGATTTTGGAGAACAAGACCGGCATTGACACGCCGCTCGACCTTGAAATGCTGTTCACCGCCACCGTTGAAGGCAAAATATCCATTCAGGACACAGGGAACGACAACGAAAAAGACGAAGAGCAATGAAAACCATAAACCCCTCAAACACATTCTCGGGCAGCCGTTTTGCGCAGGTGCTCAGATGCGGCTTCCTGTCAAAGGAGTTCCGCCTGTGCCTCATGGTCATGGGGATTATGTACCTGCTTTTTCTTTTCACGAATATATTGAACACACGGGAGCCTTACTACATTTTTCTGGATTTGAGCGGCTTTCTGTTCATAACCTTGGCTTTGGGATCAACATTGGGCGCATCGCTTTTCGCAGCCAGCCTATCCGACAAAGGCAGCCGCATAAGCCACATAATGCTCCCCGCCACAAACGCGGAGAAGTTTCTCGCCCGCCTCGTGGTGGTTTTATGCGGAACAATAGTGGCATCGTTTGCAGCCTACCTCGTGCTGTCTGCGATATTGGCGGTTTTAAGCGTGTTTTCGCCCGCAACGCCTGTCGGGGCAAGCTTCAATCCGTTCACCAACATTAACATACACTTTTACGGAATACCGGACGAAAAGGAAATGCTAATGTTCACAAGTGCTTTCATGTTCGTGCTGATGGTGTTTTCGATATACCTGCTCGGCGGGATGCTGTGGAAAAAGAAAAGCTGGTTCATTACATCGCTGATTATACTGCCGTTCCTCATGGCGGTAACAAACGTTGAAGGACTGCGAATACTGCGGAGCGTAATGATACGCTATGATTCCGAAACGGCGATGACATCCGACTTTTTATTTGACATTGCCGTAATGGCGGCAGTGGTGCTGCTCAATTTCTGGCTCACGTGGAGAATGTTCAAACGTATGCAGGCCGTGCGCCCCACGTTCACGAGTTTCATGCGCGGACTGTGCCGAAAATTATAAAAAGACTGAACCATGACTACCCTTAAACAGACAAACAAATTCTCAATGCAGCGGTTCTCACTCATACTGCGATACACTTTGCGCTCCAAGGCGTGCATCCACAGCGCGGCAATATCGGCGGCAATTCTGTCGCTTTCACTGATGATTGCCCTAAACAGCAACACAGGATATTGGGGAATGGAACACTTCATGGCACTCAATTCCCTGCGTCTCGCCATAACGCAAGTTGTCGTGTTTTCGGCACTGCTTTCCGCATCGCAGACATTTGCGGGACTGGGGAAAAAGAAAAACTGCATAAGCGAGGTTATGCTCCCCGCCAATGCGTCCGAAAAATTCCTTTCACGCATTATAATATGTATCGCCACCTCTGTTGTGGTTACATTGGCAATGTATCTCACTGCTTTTGGAATATTGGTAGCCCTAAGCAAGGCGGCAAACGAAATGCACTTCATAACCAATAGTGCCGCAGCGCAGCACGACCCTCTTTTGGGAATTTACACCGGCAGGGGCTACGACCCTTTCTTCGACACTTTCAGGTTCGGCTGGAGTGAAATGGCTGGTATAATGGCAGGATTGTCAATATTCGCGCTCGGCGGAACGGTGTGGAAAGAAAAGGCATTAATAATAATGCCGGTAATATCGCTTTTCCTAATAAGTGCGGCGGATCACCTGTGCATAGGCAACACGGCGTTCTTTATTATCGACATTTTCATTACAACAACGTGCTGGTGGCTTACATGGCGTATGTACTCACGTATGCAGTGCAGCCCAATCAAGATTTCATTCCTCTGGCATTTGGCAAAAAACAAAATCCTTAGCAAATCATGAACTTCAACGACAGCAAATCAATATACCAGCAAATAGCCACGCGCATTTGCGACGAGATAATGCTTGGCGTTTACGAGGAGGGCGGCAGAATACCCTCTGTGCGCGACTACGCGTCCCAAATGGAGGTGAACGCAAACACCGCCGTGCGCTCGTACAATTTTCTTGAGCAACTCGGAGTAATCGAAAGCAAGCGCGGGTTGGGCTTTTTCGTAACTCCCGACAGCCGCAGCATAATCACTGAAGCAAGGAAAAAGGAGTTCTTCTCATCGTTCGTCCCCGACTTTTTCAGGCACATGGATATGCTCGGGATAGATTTCGGCGAAATAGAAAAGCTCCACGCCGAACGCAAAAACAACAAGCAGGAACAATGATCCACCTGAAAGACATTAACAAGACATACGACAACGGCACAAAGCTCCATGTGCTGAAAGGCGTTTCACTCGACATCAACGAAGGTGAGTTCGTCTCTATAATGGGTGCTTCGGGGTCTGGAAAGTCCACGTTGCTCAACATCATGGGCATACTCGACAACTACGACAGCGGCGACTACACCATTGACGGCGTGGAAATAAAAAACCTCGGCGAAAACCGCGCCGCCGACATCCGCAACCGCATGATAGGCTTCATATTCCAGTCGTTCAACCTGATTTCGTTCAAAAACGCAATGGAGAATGTTGCACTGCCGCTGATGTATCAGGGCGTGGGGCGCAAACGCCGCAACGCCCTCGCGCTGGAATATCTCGACCGGCTGGGGCTTAAAGACCACGCCCACCACCTGCCCAACGAACTTTCGGGAGGGCAGAAGCAAAGGGTGGCGATTGCACGCGCAATGATAACCAAGCCGCGCATAATACTCGCCGACGAGCCTACGGGAGCTTTGGACAGCCGCACATCACTCGAAGTGATGCAGCTGTTGAAGAAGCTCAACGAAGAAGGCATGACAATCGTGGTGGTAACCCACGAAAGCGGCGTGGCAAACGTAACAAACAAGATAATCCACCTGAAAGACGGCGTTATAGAGAACATAGAGGAGAACGTGCGCCACGACGCTTCAATCTTCGGCGCAAACGGACTAATGAAATAGCAATCATGATAGACACACTGCAAGAACTGTTTGCAACCCTCAGCCGCTCAAAGCTCCGCACAACGCTCACAGGCATTTCGGTCTCAACGGGAATGTTCCTGCTGATACTTCTGCTTGGGGCGGGAAACGGAATAATCCACGCGTTCGAGAATATGTCGGGAAACCTGTCGCTCGATGTCATGGAAATCTACGGCGGCATCACTTCCCTGCCCTACCACGGCATGAAAGAGGGACGGCAAGTCTCGCTCGACAAGCGCGACATAGAGATTGCGGGGCATAATTTCAAAAACCGCGTCAATACGGCAACAGGTGTAATGTCGCAAGGCGGCGTCACAATCCGCCACGGGCAGCAGAGCGTTTCACGCGACATAAGCGGCGTAACTCCGCAATACCGCGAAATGGACAAGCAAACCGACAGAATATCGGCGGGAAGGTTCATAAACGAAATTGACATACGGGGGCGCAGGAAAGTTATAGTTATCTCGCAAAAGGACGCGGACGAACTTTTCGGCTCGTGGCACAACGCCGTTGGAAAACTCGTTGACGCGCAAAACGTGGCGTACCGCGTTGTGGGCGTTTACCCCGACATGAGCATGAGCCGCAACCAAGACGTTTTCATGCCGCTCAACACATTGCAGACTATATACGGCAAAGGCGGCAATTACGACAAGCTCGCTCTTAAGACAAAAGGAATACGCAGCGAGAGCGACGTTGACAATTTTGCGGCGCAATACCGAAAATTTGCAGGACCTGTGCACCAATACTCGCCCAACGACAAAAACGCCGTGTGGATGTGGAACACAACAACCGGCGCGGAGGAAAGCGCAAAGGCAATGAACATACTTCACGTTGCGCTGTGGGTTATCGGGCTTCTCACGCTCATAAGCGGCGTTGTGGGCATAAGCAACATAATGCTGATAACTGTAAAGGAGCGCACGCACGAGTTCGGAATACGCAAGGCGCTCGGCGCACGCCCGCTTTCAATTCTGAAAGGAGTTATAATAGAGAGCATAGTGGTTACGGCAGTTTTCGGCTACATCGGAATGGTTCTCGGGGTTATCGCCACTGAGTACATGAGCGTCATAGGCGGAGACTCGAAAGTTACGCTTGGCGACATGACGATGACGGTGTTCTCAAACCCTACGGTTGACTTCTCCATTTGCGTCAAGGCACTTATGGTGATGATTGCCGCCGGAGTTGTCGCAGGGCTAATCCCGGCGCGGAAAGCCGTAAAGGTAAAACCTATCGAAGCATTAAGGGCGGAATAAGATGAAAGCAAAAAACTTTTTCAGCACAATGCGCCAGATGTTCGACAGCGACCGCATGGCGGAAGTGGCAAGCGCACTTGCAGGAAACAAGTCGCGCACCATGCTCACGGCGTTCGGCATATTCTGGGGAGTGTTCATGCTCGTGCTGCTGCTTGGCGGCGGAAAGGGTCTGCAAGGCCTGATGATGTCCCAATTCGGCGGCTTTGCCGAAAACACAGGCGCGATAGCCGCAAGAAACACAACCAAGGCATACAAAGGCTACGCCAAAGGGCGCGAGTGGTCTCTAAGCATACGCGATGTGGACGGGCTGCGAAAAAGCGTCAGCGGCATCAGCGTTATCGTGCCTACCGTTGCAGAATGGGGAGTGCCTGCGAAATATTCAAAGCGCACATGTACGGTGTCCTCTTTCAGGGGAGTTCTTCCCGACCAGCAGAGGATAGAGACGCCCAAGCTCAAATACGGACGCTACATAAACGACACCGATGTGAGCCAAGGGCGCAAAGTTTGCGTAATAGGCAAGCGTGTGTTCGAGGAGCTGTTTACCAACGGCGAAAACCCTTGCGGCAAATATATCTGCGTTGACGGCATTTACTACGAAGTTGTGGGGGTGGACATAAGCACAAGCAATGTGGGCATTGCCGGGCAGCCGCAGGAAAGCGTTATGATTCCCTACAGCGTGATGCGCAACATACGCAACTACGGCGACAAGGTGGACATTATAACCTTCACCGCCAACGGCAACACCACAGTGGCATCGCTTGAGAAAAGAGTGCGGCAATATCTTTACCGCGCCCATGACGTGCATCCCGGCGACCGCGAGGCGATGGAGTTCTTCAACGCCGAAATGCTTTTCCAAATGTTCAACAACCTTTTCAGGGGCATAAACATTCTGGTGTGGCTCATCGGTGTCGGCACGGTGGTGAGCGGAGTAATAGGCGTAACCAACATAATGCTCGTGTCGATACGCGAACGCACGGTAGAGCTGGGCATACGCCGCGCAATAGGCGCGAAACCGCGCGACATACTTGTGCAAATACTCACGGAAAGCGAGATTATGACCATAACGGCGGGGATGTCGGGACTTATTGCCGCCGTGGGAATACTCGCGATAGCCGAACCCATCATACAGCAAGGCTCGGGGACTGCCTCAAGTTTCCAAATACCTTTCAACATTGCCTTCTGCGTAGCCCTTGCCCTGCTCGCGCTCGGGCTGCTGGCGGGAGTTTTCCCCTCATTGAGGGCTTTGGCCATAAAGCCTGTCGATGCAATGCGCGATGAATAAACAATAACAATTAACAAGAAACAAACATACAAGTTATGAAACGAACAATAAGAATTGCGGTGGCTTTGCTGATTGCCGCCGTGTTTGCGGGAACTTTTGTTTACCTGTACCAAAAATCAAAGAAAGCTCCCACGCTCTACGAAGTGGAAACTGCCGCATACGCCGACATTTCGCGCACCACGGTACTCAACGGAAACATCGAGCCAAGGGACAAGGTTGAGATAAAGCCGCAGATTAACGGCATCATAGCCGAGATTTACAAGCAGCCCGGCGAAGCTGTGCACACAGGCGACATCATCGCCAAGGTGAAAGTCATCCCCGGAATGGAGGAACTCAACGCCGCCGGCAACCGTGTGCGCGTGGCACGCATCAACCTTGAGCAGGCAAATCGCGACTACGACCGCGCCAAAAAACTCTACGATGACAAGCTGATAAGCGCCGAGGAATACGAAAAGGCACAGCAGGATCTTAAAAAGGCAAAGGAGGAAAGCCGCACCTCGGCCGATGCGCAGCAAATTGTCAAAGAGGGCGTTTCGGCGTCAAACAGCACTTACAGCACCACACTCATACGCTCCACAATCAACGGCATAATCCTCGACATCCCTGTCAAGGTGGGAAACTCCGTTATCATGAGCAACACCATGAACGACGGCACTACAATCGCCACAGTTGCCGACATGAACGACCTTATTTTCAAGGGAACGATAGACGAGACCGAAGTGGGGCTTGTAAGCACGGGGATGCCAATGACCATAACCGTGGGCGCGTTGCAGGACCACAAGTTCTCGGCGCAGCTTGAGTACATATCGCCCGAAGTGGAGTCGTCAACCAACGGCAGCAGTGCCAACCAGTTCGAGATAAAGGCGGCAGTGAAGGTTTCGCCCGAGGTGAAAATACGTTCGGGCTACAGCGCAAACGCCGAGATTGAGCTGCAGAAGGCGGCACACGTGGTCTCCGTTCCCGAAGGGTGCGTGGAGTTCAGCGGCGACACCACCTTTGTTTACGTGCTCACCAAAAACGAGCCGCAGACCTTCGAGCGCCGCAAGGTTACAACAGGCTTGAGCGACGGCGTTAAGATAGAAATAAAGAGCGGGCTTAAAACCGGCGACAAAGTGAGGGGCAACATAAAGTCCGATGAAGCCGGCAATAACGGCAAAGTGGAATAAGCCATGAAAAAGACCATTGCAATCTTCATCGCGGCGGCAACCTCGCTCTGCGCCCCGGCGCAAAGGGTGATGACCCTCGCACAGTGCATAGACTACGCCGTGTCGCACAATGTCAACATAAAACGGTATGCCAACAATGTTGAACAGCAGAAAGTGCAGCTGTCAACGGCGCGGAACTCGCGGCTTCCCGACCTCACGGCAGGGGCTTCGCAGAATTTCAACTTCGGACGCGGACTGAACTCCGAGAACACCTACGTCAACCGCAACACCCAAAGCACGGGCCTCAACCTGCAGACAAGCGTGCCGCTGCTCACCGGCGGCAGAATACCCAACGAGATTGCCATGAGCCGCCTGAACCTGCAAGCGGCGACAGCCGACCTTGAACACGCCCGCCAGAGCATAGCCTTGCAGGTGGCGGCCGCATACCTGCAAGCCGTGTATGCCGCCGAGGTGGTTAAGGTGCGGGAGGCGCAGGTGGCTTTCTCAAAAGTTCAGGAAGACCGCATCGCCAAACTGTTCAAAGCCGGCAAATCGCCCGAAAGCGACGTGGTGGAAGCCCGCTCGCAAGTGGCGCAGGACGAAATGGGAAGAACGCAGGCAAAGTGCGACTACAAGCTCGCCATGCTCGACCTTTCCCAGCTTCTCGAACTGCCCTCGCCCGACAGCATCGGAGTGGTTGCGCCCGAGGGCGAGACATCGGCAACGCTACCTCCGCTGCCCGACCAGATTTTCGCCCGCGCCGAAGGCATAAAGCCCGAAATTCAGGCGGAGAAGCTGCGTCTGCAAGCTGCGGAAAAGAACATACGCATAGCCAAAGCCGCCCTGTACCCCACCCTCTCGCTCGGCGCAGGGCTGTCGTCGCAATACTACAAGACATCGGGCTTCAACGCACCGTCGTTCTCGAAGCAGCTGAGCGACAACTTCAACAAGTCGATAGGGCTTTCGCTCAACATTCCGATATTCAACCGCCTTGCCACGCGCAACTCCATAAGGCAGGCAAAATTGCAGCAAAACGAACAGGCGTTGCAGCTTGACGAGACTAAGAAAACCCTGTACAAGGAAATACAGCAGGCATACTACAACGCCGTAAACGCCCAGGCGAAATACGAGTCGGCGCTCGCGGCACGCACCGCCGCCGAATCGAACTTCAACATGATGACCGGCAAATTCGAGAACGGACGCGCCAACGCCACCGAGCTTGAAGAGGCGAAAACAAAACGTGCAAATGCCATAACCTCCACACTACAGGCAAAATACGAATACATCTTGCGAATGAAGATAATAGAGTTTTACGAAGGTAGCAAGATTGGGTGAGAAAACACCCCCAACGTTTAATGTTTGGAAAAGAAGCCGCGCAGCCAGAATTTGATGCGTGGCTTTTTTCATGCCATTTTTTCAATGTTTCAATAATGTTTTTGCATTGTTTGTGCGATGCGGTTCTTTCGGTGGCATACATGGCGTATGCCATACACCATGTAATTGCACAAACAACATATAATCAAAGAATTGTGCCACCGTAGGGGCGTATTGCATACGCCCTGAATTGCGCGGATTTGCAATGTTGCGGCGGTGTTTGCCAATGTTGTGGTGGCGGTTTGTGGTGCGGTTTATGCGGTGGTGTACAGGGCGCATGCAATACGCCCCTACAAATGGCACAATACAAAAAATAATTTCCCTTTTCAAAACGCCCCGAAAATTACATTTGATGTAGGAAAAACTATGTCCTACGTAGGAAAAATTATGTCTGATGTAATTCAAATTATATCAGACCTTTTTCGGGCGTTTGCAAGATGTTGTTTTCCAGAAAGTTATAAAGAAAAGGATGTTTAAGGCGAGAATGTTGGTTTACAGCGTGTTGCGGATTTTTTGTGGCGTTGGGGCTGGCGTGTCTCCCGGGGCTTGTGCGTTTTTTTGCCCTGCCTGCCAAAAAAAGCGGCTGACGCGCTTTGCCGTATGGCTGATAATGGCTTAATTTGCAGAAACGGACAATACACGGCGGCATGATGGACAGGCGGAAATCCACACGGGTGTTTCTTCGGCGGAATGCAGCCGCCGGCATACGCCGCACGCCGGCCGCATTTCTTACGGCAGGCTTCCGCACTGCGGCATATTTTCTGCGGTCTCTGACCCGCGCCGTCTCTTCCGCATTCGCCCTTCCCTTTCTTGCCCCTCTTCTTTCATTCCTCCTTCCGGTTTTCCCTCATCGTGCCTCGGGTCAGGACTTGCGTGAGAACTTCGTGCGCTGCGACACTTACCTTGACAGCCTGGGACTGCACAGGACAACTTCGGTGCAGTGGTTCGACGGTCTTGGCCGCCCTACGGTGTCCGCCACCGACGGACTCGGCGCGGACGGCAGTGTGGCGCGGGTGCTGAGGGAGCATGACGCTCTGGGGCGCACGGTGAGGGAGTGGCTTCCCGGCATCGACGGCGAGGGCGGCGTGCTTGGGCACGCGGGCGCGGATGCGGTCAGGGGGCTTTCCGTGACTTGCCACGGTGGGGACAGCGTGCCGTTCACGTCTTATGTGCATGACGCATTCGGGCGCACCGTGTCTGTGCGCGGTCCGGGTCAGGAGTGGGCGGACAGGAATGTGGGGACGGAATACGGCTTCAACACTGCGGAGGGGCGGCAGGTGAAAAGATACCGCGTGGGAGCAGACGGCGGAGTGTCGGAGGGCGGCGTGTGGGCGGCGGGTACGCTGCGCAGGGAGAAAACGACCGACGAGGACGGCAGGACGCTCGAGGCGTTCACCGACCCTTGGGGGCGCAGGATACTCGAGCGCAGGGCGGGGGACAACGACACCTACTTTGTGTATGACGGCGCGGGACTGCTGCGCTTCGTCCTCACCCCCATGATGCAGGAGGATTGGAATGCGGAACGCCACGCCTACGAGTACAGGTACGACAGCAACAGGCTGGCGGGCGTAACCGAGCGCGTGCCGTATGTCCCCTACGAGAACGCCTTCGGCTTCAGGAAAGGAGGCGGTGAGGGGGAGAGCTATGAGTACAACTCCGACGGTGCGCTGACCAGAGACCCGTACAAGGGCGTGAATATGAATTACAGCCGCTGGGGGACTCCGAAACGCGCCAAGTTTGACAGCGGCAGCTTCACGGACTGGGAGTACACGGCCGACGGCGTGCGGCTGGGGACATGGTGGCATACGGCAATTACCGGCGCAAGAGGCTTCTCGGCGGAGGCGGAAGAGACGCAGACGGAAACACAGGCAGAAAGCCAAACACGGATACAGGCGCAGAACCCAAGCCAAGCGCAGACGGAGACGAAAGGCACGGCAGGAAACAGCGTGGAAACACCCCAAGTATCGCTGCAGACCGCGCCGATATACGGCTATGTGGAGAACAGCGAGGAGTTTGCGGGGAACTATGTGTTCGAGGACGGAAGGCTTTCGAAATACCTCTTTGACGGCGGGTACATCGACATAGCCTCGGGGCAGAACACGGCGGCGTACCGCTTCCATGTGCGCGACCATCTGGGCAGCGTGCGCGTTGTGCTTGACGACGACGGCAACGTTCTTCAGCAGCTGTACTACCACCCGTTCGGGGGCGTTTGGGGCGACGCCGGCACGGACATCGGCCTGCAGCCGTGGAAGTACAGCGGCAAGGAGTACGACCACCGGGACGGCCTTGACCTGTACGACTACGGCGCGAGGCTCTATGACCCCGCCGCGAGCCGCTGGACAAGCCCCGACCCCCTGTGCGAGAAATACTACCATTTGAGTCCGTATGTTTTTTGTCTGAACAACCCAGTGAATTGTGTTGATCCTGATGGGAGGGACGGTGTCCTGATAATAGACAAGGAGAACCAGGTGATAACAGTCAAGGCCAATTATTATGTCGAGACGGCCAATCGCGGATCGAAAGTAGATCGGTATGTCAGCCAATACTCCCCGGAAAGCGTCTCCCAAATGAACGCCACCGTAAGCCGCGACCTCAACAAACTCGGGCTGAAGGTGTCAGAAGGCAAATACAAGGGGTACAGCATCTCGTTTGACCTGACTTTCATTGCAGGGGGGACACAAGCGGAAACAACAAAAAGCGCAGGGAATGACTATTACAACAATGTCCACATAGGCAATTCAATTTACCGTACGGATGAAACGGATCCAAGATTCGTACCCAAAGAAGACAGTGAAGGCACAAGAACGTATGGAGGAATATGTGATTTTGGAAATACAATTATGATGAATGTAAAATACGACACTGCGCAAAACCGGCTTCACGAGATATTCCACACTTTCGGTTTTGAAGATTTTGGAAAAACGGAAAGAGGTGATGGAATAATGCATTACCCGCCTCAAACTCCCAATCAAAAAGATGCAAATAAATTGGTTAACAACGGCGTTTTGCCTGTAATGTTCAAATGAAGAGAAGAATTGTTATATGCATGGTTGTGCTGGCGTTTTTTGCGGATGTTGCACCCATAGCCGGAACAAAAAGGAACAGAATGCCGCGCCTTGAAAGGCACAGTTTTTATTTGTATCAGATAGACTGCGTAATGAAAGCTGTGCATCCCCTTTCCTTTTCCGGGTTGTCGAAAAGGATTTTGAATTTAAATGAAAACAGCACTATAGAGGAATTTGCCGGTTCTTTTTACGCAAAAAGCTATTACTGCCCTCTCGTACGCCACGGTCTTGATTATATGTTGAATTATGATTTTCGCAACGGAAACCATAATGCCCCTTGGACTTCTCCTGACAGTTTGCTGTTTAGAAATAAGGAAATGTTGGAAAAGAATATGAAAAGCAGTGGTAAAATAACATTGAAAGACGGTACTGTAATATATGTAAATTGCGTGTTTATAGACGGAATGTTTTGGAGGTGCAAGTCTTCTGACAGAAATCTTAACTACAGTTCCATGGATTACACTTTTTACAATAAGAGGATAAAGAGAAAACGCAGGAGTTATGCACTGAAAGAGGTGCTGCACTCTGCCAAGACGGAACGTTAAAAACAAGATTTGGCATGAAAAGAGCAATAAAAATACTGATTGCGGTGTTTGCCCTTCTTCCGTGGCAGATGCTTGAGGGGAAATGCGTCCCGTCCCACAAAGAGGGAAACCCCTGTTATAAGGTGAGAAAAATCAGGAAGCAGAAGAACAACGTGTATTTCATTTATGCGGAAAGGAACGACAGCGTATTCAAAATTTACTCGTGGTTTGACGGAAACGTTCACCCGGGGGACACACGCCTGAAACGCGGCACAAAATTCAAGGCAAGGCTGACGCACCGCTTAGGCGCAAATGCAGGTGAATGGCAGGATATGTCTTATTTGGAATTCGGGGTCAGTTATCATGGCGTGATTGTTATGTGTGAGCCGGAAAAGGACATATTGGACGTGTATTGTTGCAGTGAGATAAACGGCAGGTATCTTATGCGGGAACCGTCAAAGCGTGTGGAAAGGCAGCCTGTGCGAATAGAGATTAAATGACCTGTCCGCCATGACGGTACGAAAATTCTTGAAAGCAGGCATTGTGATGTGTATGGCAGTCCGTCTGCTCGGAGGTTGTGTGGCAACCAATGTGCGGACAGGGACGGTTATGCCGCTGACGGTACGGAAGTTTTATTATTACAACATAATGTGTGTGCCACAGGCATCACGTGAATTTGTTGACAAGTTCGCCAGAGTTTATGAGGCTGGGGACGAATACGTGTTTGTTTCTTCGCCAAACGGAAAGCCGGACTACAGCATTACCGGGGTGAGCAAAGAGCCGGCAGTCATAGACACGGACGCAGTTTGCTTGGAGGCGTTCGCGGACTCGTTTTACAGTCGGGCGTTTTGTGCGCCCCATGTGTACAGCGCGGTGCGCTGCTTCTCCGAAAACCTTAAAAAGACGGACAGGCGCAGGGAGCGCATTCAGGACAAACTTGAACAAGTGTCAAAAGAAAAATGGTTCTTGCTGAAGGACGGCACGTTTGTCCTTGTAAGGCATTGCATGGTAAAAGGCATTTGGGGAAAGGCGAAGTATTCTGACGACATGGGATTGGATGAAAGCGATTACTGCAAACACAACAACAGGGTTAAAGTGCGGGAGGAATGCTATGTGTTGAAACGGCTTGTTAAGGCATCCGCATCAAAATGAGGTTGAAGGAAACGCGGGCTTGTGGTAAAAGCCCCTTGAATGCCGGGACGGGACTGCACAATTTGCAGACGCGGCTCATGCGGTGGTGCGCAGGACGTACATCATATATGCGGCAAATGTATAAATAATGATTAATCAATAAATTGCATTTCCGTAGGGGCGTATTGCATACGCCCTGCAATGCGCGGATTTGCGGTGTCGCGACGGTGGCTTGCCAATGTTGCAGTGATGGTTTGCTGTGCGGTTTATGCGGTGGCGTGCAGGGCGTATGCAATACGCCCCTACAATTATCGCAAAACCATAATTGCCCATCCTTTCCCAAACACCCCGAAAAATACATTTGACGTGGGAAAAACTACATTGGACGTAGGAAAAATTATGTCTGATGTAATTCAAACTATATCAGACCTTTTTTGCACGCTTACAAACCCCTGAAAGACAAAAGCTTACAAAACTCTCACAATTTCACTTCAAAATACTGGTTTTCAACATATTGCATCAAACAACAAAGCTGTTCCAAAATTCACGCGCTGATATCGCCGAATGTTTTTAAGCCGCACATCCGCCCTTATTCGCGGTTTATGCTTAACTTTGTGAGAAATATAAAAAAGAACTACCAACATGAACCGCAAACAACTGACAGAGAATATCTTCAAACGCAAATCGTTTCTTTGCGTAGGACTTGACAGCGACATGAAGAAACTGCCCGAATGTCTCGCCGGCGACCACGACGCGATGTTCACGTTCAACAAAAACATAATCGACGCAACCGCGCCCTATTGCGTTGCCTACAAGCCCAACGCCGCCTTTTACGAGGCTGCCGGCATTGTGGGCGAAAGCACACTGAGGCGCACCGTGGAATACCTCAAGGAGAACTACCCCGACCACTTTGTGCTGCTCGACGCAAAACGCGGGGACATAGGCAACACGGCGCGTATGTACGCCACCGCCGCTTTCGACTCGCTCGGGGCGGACGCCGTTACCGTTGCCCCGTATATGGGCAGCGACAGCGTAACGCCGTTTCTTGAACACAAGGACAAGTTTGTCGTGCTGCTCGCACTGACGAGCAACGCCGGAAGCCTTGACTTCCAGATGACGGAGGACGCGAACGGCGAACGCCTGTTCGAGAAAGTGCTGCGCACAAGCCAGGCGTGGGGAAATGCTGACAACATGATGTATGTGGCAGGCGCAACACGCGGCACGCTGATAGGCGACGTGAGGAAAATCGTGCCCGACAATTTCCTGCTCGTGCCGGGTGTCGGGGCGCAAGGCGGTTCATTGGAGGAGGTGTGCAAATATGGCATGACCAAGGACTGCGGACTGCTCGTGAACTCCTCACGCGGGATTATCTTTGCCGACTCCACCGAAAAATACGCCAAGACAGCGGGCGAAAAGGCGAAGGCTCTCGCAGAACAAATGGCAAAGGCTTTGGACGATTTCAAGAAATAACAGTTTCCGCCCGCCCCTGATGAAATACATAATCGACCCGGTGCACGGTTTCACGCCCATTGACGGCGGACTTATCACCACGCTCGTGAAGCATCCGCTTTTCCAGCGTCTCACCCGCATACGCCAACTGGGCGTTGAGGGCATTGTGTATCCCGGGGCGCAGCACACGCGCTTCCAGCATTCATTGGGCGCATACCACCTCACACGTCAGGCTGTCGCCGCGCTCGAGGTGAAGGGCGTGCGCCTTGACCCCAAGGAGCGCGAGGGGCTTCTCGCCGCGATACTGCTGCACGACGTGGGCCACGGACCGTTCTCGCACGTGCTGGAAAACGTTATAATCCCCAATGTGAGCCACGAACGCATTTCGCAAATGGTGATGGGGCGGATAAACCGCGAGCTAGGCGGTGCGCTCGGCGAAGCCATCTGCATCTTCACCGACCGTCATCCCAAGCATTTCCTGCACGAGCTGATTTCGAGCCAGCTCGACATGGACAGGCTCGACTACCTGTGCCGCGACTCGTTTTTCACCGGAGTGAGGGAGGGAAACGTGGGCGCGGCAAGGATTATACAGATGCTCAACGTGAAGGACGACCACATCGCCGTGGACGAAAAGGGAATATACTCCGTGGAGAACTACCTCATGACGCGGCGCATGATGTATTGGCAGGTGTATTTCCACAAAACGGCGGTGGCTGCGGAAGCCATGCTCACAGGGGCTTTGCGCCGCGCAAGGCAGATGATACACGCGGGAACGCGGCTGTTCGCCTCGCCGGCACTCGACTTTTTCCTGCGGAACGACCTCACCGCCGAAGAATTTGCAGAAAATCCCGAATGCCTTGAAAACTACATGGAACTTGACGACACCGACATCGTGTCGGCACTGAAAGTGTGGATGAAGAACGAGGACAAAATTCTCTCCGTTCTGAGCGGGAATTTCATAAACCGCCGGGTGTTCAAAACCGACATATACAACGGCGAAGCCCCAGCAGGGCGGCTGGACGAGGTGCGCAAGCTGGTTGCGTCAAAACTGGGGCTTGACGAAAAGGAGACAGACTTTTTTGTATGCCAAAAGGCTATCGAGAAAGATATGTACAACATACAGACCGACCAAATAAGGATACTGCTGCGCAACGGCGGTGTGAGCACAATGCCGGAAGTCTCGGAAATAATACGCACCGACACCGCCGCCACGCCCTACCGCAAAACCTACATCGTACACGAAAGGCTCTGAGACAAACGCAACATCATAAACCGCATAAAAAACATCATCATGAAAAAGACAATCTTCCTAATAGCGGCACTCGCGTCGTGCATCGCGCTGCAAGCGCAAAAACAGGCCAAAAGCCTGATAGAGGAGCTTAACAACCCCAAGTCGAAAAAAGTGCTCGTGGTGTCGCATCGCGGCGACTGGCGCAACGCGCCCGAAAACTCGCTGCAGGCGTTCAGGAACTGCATCGGCATGAACGTGGACATGATTGAGATTGACCTGAAGAAAACAAAAGACGGCCACCTTGTGCTGATGCACGACAACACCATAAACCGCACAACCAACGGCAAAGGGAAACCTTCGGACTACACGCTTGAGGAACTGCGCAAGCTGCGCCTGAGAAACGGGATACAAGTGGTAACAGCCCACCAAATACCCACGCTCGAGGAGGTGCTGAACCTTACCAAGGGCAAGATACTAATCAACATCGACAAAGGCTATGACTTCTTCAAGGACGTTTACGCGCTGCTCGTGAAAACCGGCACGGTTGACCAAGTGGTGATAAAGTCGGGCTTCCCGTATGAAAAAGTCAAGGCGGAAAACGGAGATGTTCTCGACAAGGTTATATATATGCCTATCGTAAGCCTTGACAAACCGGGCGCGGAAGAGTTCATCGACGGCTACAAGGCAATGAAGCCCGTTGCAATAGAATGCTGCTTCCGCGAAGTAACGCCCGAAGTTTTGCGGCTGCTGAAAAAGGTCAGGGACAACGGCTCGAAAATCTGGGTGAACTCCATGTGGCCCTCGCTTGACGCGGGACACGATGACGACCGCGCCGTGGAGCTGGGACTAAAAGACGAAACTTGGGGCTGGCTTCTTGAACAGGGGGCTTCGCTTATACAGACCGACCGTCCGCAGGAGCTTATAAAATATCTCAAGAAGCGCAAGAGGCACTGAGCGGCGGAAAACGCCTAAAGCAAACCGCACTCCTCCGCCACGCTGTTGGTCAGGGCAATGAAGTCCTGAACAGAAAGCTGCTCGGGGCGGCGTGTCAAATCGGGATTGCCCAAGAACTTTGCGTGGTCGGCGGACTTGCCGGCTTTCATGTCAAGCTCGCGCAAAAGCTGCTTCAACGTTACGCGCAGCATCTTGCGGCGGTGAATGAACGTACCTTTTACCACGCGCCTGAAAAGCCTTTCATCACAGCCAAGGTCGGTTACGGCATTGCGCCTCATGCTTATCACGGCGGAGCGGACTTTTGGCGGCGGGTTGAAAACGCCCGGCTCGACGGTGAAAAGGTATTCCACGTCATACCATGCCTGAAGCAGCACGCTCAATATGCCGTAGTCCTTCTTCCCCGGCGGAGACGCGAGGCGCAAAGCCACTTCCCGCTGTATCATACCCGTACATAGCGGAACGCAGTCCTTGTAGTCGAGCATACGGAAAAATATCTGCGAGCTTATGTTATAGGGGTAGTTTCCCGTGAGCACAAACTGCCGCCCGCCGAAAAGCGTGTCAAGCGGCATTTTGAGGAAATCCCCTTCAATGAGATTGCCCCCCAACTCGGGAAAGTTCTCCCGAAGATACGCCACGCTCTCCCTGTCAACCTCCACAACCTTCAGTTCCCTTTTGCGGGACAGCAGCGGGGAGGTGAGAACACCCATTCCCGGCCCCACCTCGAGTATCGGAATGTCCGGCAAGGCATCCACGGTGGCGGCTATGCGCTCCACGGTCGGGATGTCGGTAAGGAAATGCTGTCCTAATGATTTTTTCGGGCGTACCTTGGGCATCTGTAAAGGGATTTGTTTATCTTTGCGTTTACAAAATTACGAATAATTGCGTAATAAACGGATTTGAAAAAAACTATAACGACATCGCTGCGCATCATACTGCCGTTTCTCCTCGGGGCGGGCATTCTTTATTGGATGTATCGCGGGAGTTCGTGGAGCGACATCAGCGACATGGTTTTCCACCGCATGAAATGGGGCTGGATGTTCCTGTCGCTTTTTTTCGGCATAGTGCCGCAGGTGCTGCGCGGGCTGCGCTGGCGGCTTGCGCTTGAGCCTGCGGGGGAAAAGCCGAGGCGCAGAACCTGCACGTTCGCGATATTCATTTCCTACGCCGCAAGCCTCGTGGTGCCGCGCATAGGAGAGATTACGCGCTGCGGCACACTCAGCCACCGCGACGGCACTTCGTTCGCCAAAGGCATAGGCACTGTGGTTACGGAGCGCATAGTTGACGCACTTTTCATGCTCGGCGTTACTGCTTTCGCAATATTCGCGCAAAGAAAGACGTTCACAACATTCTTCAGCCGCACCGGCACAAATTTCGGGAACATACTCGAGCGTTTCACAACTACAGGCTACGTGGTTACAGCCGTATGCATAGCCGCGCTTATAATAATGGTTGTGTTCGCCGTCAGGAGGCTCAAGATTTTCGGCAAGCTCCACAGCGTTTTCCGCGACCTTTGGGAAGGCGTCATCTCGCTCGGCAAGATGAAATCGCTGTGGCTTTACATTTTCTACAGCTTCGCGATATGGTTTTGCTACTACCTGCATTTTTCGCTCACCCTGTATTGTTTCGACTTCACCTCCCGGCTCACGCAGCTTGACGCGCTTGTGATATTCTGCGCCGGCTCATACGCCGTGCTCATACCCACGCCCAACGGCGCAGGCCCGTGGCATTTCGCGGTGAAGACCATGCTGGTGCTCTACGGCGTGGGGGCGGCAAACGCCATAATGTTCGCGCTCGTGGTACACGCCATGCAGACCGCCCTGATCATCGCGCTCGGGGTTGCGGGGCTTGTCATGCTGCAGTTCCTGCCCAAGCGTGTCGGGAAAGGCGCAAAAACAGAGACCATTCACTAATTAAAAACAAGATATTATGGAAGATATCAGAAATCTGCAACCGAAAGACCTGTGGGGACACTTCTATTCCCTCACACAGATTCCGCGTCCGTCAGGACACCTTGAGAAAATACAGCAGTTCCTGCTCGACTTCTCCAAGGAGAACGGCATAGAGGCCTTCAAAGACCCCGCCGGAAACATCGTGATGCGCGTGCCGGCCACCCCGGGCATGGAAAACCGCAAAGGCGTGATACTCCAGGGACACATGGACATGGTTCCGCAAAAGTCGCCCGACAGCACGCACAACTTCGAGACCGACCCGATAGAGACATACATTGAGGACAACTGGGTGAAAGCCAAAGGCACAACCCTCGGAAGCGACGACGGAATAGGCGTAGCAACCGTAATGGCGGTGATGACAAACAAAAACCTGAAGCACGGGCCTATCGAAGGGCTCATAACCCGCGACGAGGAAACCGGGATGTTCGGCGCGAACGAACTGCCCGAAGGCGAGCTTAACGGCGACATCCTGCTGAACCTCGACTCCGAGACATGGGGCAAGTTTGTCGTCGGCAGCGCGGGCGGAATTGACGTTACCGCCGAGCTGGAGTACAAGGAAGAACCCGTCGGAGACGGCGTTAAGACCGTAAAGGTTACGCTCAAAGGCCTGCGCGGCGGACACAGCGGACTCGAAATCAACGAAGGCCGCGCAAACGCCAACAAACTGATGGTGCGCTTTGTGCGCGAAGCCATAACCGAATGCGGCGCACGCCTTGCCGCATGGGACGGCGGCAACATGAGAAACGCCATACCCTTCAAGGCAGCCGTTGACCTTGTAATCCCGCAAGGCGGGGAAGAAAAGCTCAAAGCCCTTGTTGAAAAATGGAAAAAGGAATTCACCGGCGAATATGCGGGCATCGAAAGCGGCATAGAAATGTTTGCCGAAGAGGCAGAAACACCCGCCACAATCACGCCGCGTGAGATACAGGACAACCTCGTTGACGCGATATACGCCTGCCACGACGGAGTTGTGAGAATGATACCCCACTTCCCCGAAGTTGTGGAGACATCCTCGAACCTCGCAATAATAAAGATAGGCAACGGCAAGGCAGAGTTCAACATCCTGGCCCGCAGCAGCAAGGAAAGCATGAAGGAATACATCGCCCGCAGCCTTGAAAGCTGCTTCAGCATGGCGGGAATGAAAGTTACGTTCAGCGGGAGCTACGGCGGCTGGGACCCCAACACCGACAGCGAAATCCTCGCCCTCCTCAAAAAGGAGTACAAGGAGATGTTCGGCAAGGAAGCCCTTGTGCAGGTTGACCACGCAGGTCTGGAATGCTCCGTAATCCTCGGCAAGTACCCCGGGCTTGACGTTGTGTCGCTCGGCCCCACGCTGCGCTCACCCCACACCACGAGCGAGCGTTGCCACGTCCCCTCTGTTGAGGAGTTCTACAATTTCATAAACAAGGTGCTCGAAAACGTTCCCGAAAAATAACCGTACGGAACAGACTGCATAACCGCTTCTCCCCCGGCACACGGCACAAAAACCGTATGCCGGGGGATTTTTTGTGCGGCAAACAGCAGCAGCAAAAAAACATTTCGGGCAAAAGCCGGCAACACGCTGTAACCCAGATATTTGCAAGCAAACTGAACATTTTTGCAAGTATCTGCTGCACAAAACGTTGCGAAGTGCCGAAAAAAGGTCTGATGTAATTTGAATTATATCAGACATAATTTTTTCTGTGTCCCATGTAGTTTTTCCCATGTCTGATGCAGAAACCGCCTTAATTTTTTCCGCCGCCCGCATTCCCCTCCTATTTAACTTTTGCACAAAGGGCGTATTTCAAAATAAATTTTTAATTTTGCACACAGAAATAATCAATTCCGGTCTGTCCGTGATGTTTCAGGCACAGAAATATGCCAACAAGCCACGGAGACCACAAAATTCAATATGGACGACTATCACGCGGAAAACGAACGTTAGACCGACGGGAGACGTGCCTTAAAGGCCTTTGCTCCTGCCGGAATTTTCATTTGGAGTAAAAGCCTATGCGAACCTACTGGAACATAAATGACGGTCTGCGCACCGTTGAGACATGGCAGCCAAACTGCTGGACGCAGGTTACCTGCCCGGACGACGAGGACATCGCGTTCATGATAAACAAGCTCAGCATACCCGAATATTTCATTGAGGACATCAGGGACAAGGACGAGCGCTCGCGCTACGAATACGAGGACGGCTGGGTGCTCATAATCCTGAGAATACCCTACGTGAGGGAAGTGCGCTCGCACACGCCCCACACCACAATCCCCCTTGGCATCATCATCAAGAAAGACGTGTGCGTAACAATCTGCAACTACGAAACCAACATGATGATCGACTTCATAGCCTACCAGCAGAAGCGCAACGTTGGTTTCACCGACAGCATAGACCTCGTGTTCCGCCTGTTCCTGTCCTCGTCTGTCTGGTATCTGAAAAGGCTGAAGCAGATAAACACCCTCATAGAGGAGTCGAAACTCAACCTCGACCGCAAGATAGACAACGAGGACCTTGTGGGGCTTTCGCGCCTGCAAGACAGCCTTACATATTTCGCCACCTCGATACGTGGAAACGAAATGCTGCTCTCAAAGCTGAAGTTCAAGCTGCCCATTGACGAACTCGACGCCGACCTCATAGAGGACGTGAACATCGAAATGAGCCAGGCGAGGGAAATGACCAACATATACACCAACATCCTCAACTCCACGATGGACACCTACGCCAGCATCATCAACAACAACATGAGCAGCGTGATGAAAAGCCTTACATCGGTGTCGATTATCCTGATGTTCCCCACTCTCATCGCAAGCCTGTTCGGCATGAACCTCATAAACGGCATGGAACATTTCAGCCTCGGCTTCCCGGCAGTGTTCGGAATTTCGGTGGCGGTTACCATAATATTCGTGTGGTGGTTCAGGAAAAAAACGTGGATTTGAGCCGTACGGACGGCAAAAGTGCAAAAAAGCGGAAAAACATTAGGCGGTTAAAATAAAAATCACTTAATTTGTACGTTATAACCCATAATGTCAGAAAACAAATGACACCGAACGAAATGACACCCTCTCAGGAAGAGCTCAATACAAACGAGCCCGTTAAGGAAGAAACCAAGAAAGAAGAGACAGCCACGGAGGCGCAGGAGCAGCAAACGCCCGACACGCCGGCAGAACCCCAACCCGAAAAGGACGGGGAGAAAACATACGCTGTGCCGGAAACCAAGGAGGCGGTAATCGCCAGGATGAGCGAGCTTTCGCACGCCGATGAAATCGCCGACAAGGACGAGATAGAGCTTCTCAAAAAAAGATACTACCGCCTGCGCTTCGAAGAAGTGGCTGCGCAGCGTGAGGCGTTCCTGAACGCCGGAGGGAACGAAGAGGACTTCGAGCCGAACGCGGATGCCGACGAGGAAAGGTTCAAGGCCGAACTGAAACTGATAAAGGAGAAACGCGCACAGGAACACGAACGTCTGGAGAAAATAAAGCAGGACAACCTGAAGCGCAAGCTCGAGATACTCGAAAAAATCAAGGAACTCTCCTCATCGCTTGGGGAGACCGGCAAAAACTACGACGCGTTCCGCAAGCTGCAGGCCGAATGGAAAGAGGCCAACCCCGTGCCGCAGGAAAACGCCACCGAGCTTTGGAAGAACTACGAATACTGCGTTGAGAACTTCTACGATATGCTGAAGCTCAACAACGAGTTCCGCGAATACGACTTCAGGAAAAACCTCGAAGCCAAGACACGCCTTTGCGAGGCTGCCGAGAAGCTCGAAACTTTCGGCGACCCCGTTTCCGCTTTCCACCAGTTGCAAAAGCTCCATCAGGAGTTCCGCGAAATCGGCCCTGTGGCAAAAGACCTGCGCGAGCAGGTTTGGGAACGCTTCAAAGCAGCCTCCACGATTGTCAACAAGCGTCATCAGGAGCATTTCGACAAGCTCAAGGAAACCGAAAAGGAGAACCTTGTGAAAAAGACGGCACTCTGCGAAAAGGCAGAGGCGGTAAGCACCGACAACCTCAAGACATACGCGGAATGGGACAAGGCCACAAACATAATAAAAGAGATACAGGCCGAATGGAAAACCATAGGCTTCACCCCAAAAAGCGTAAACACAAAGATTTTCGAGCGTTTCCGCAGCGTGTGCGACAGTTTCTTCGCAAAAAAGAACGAACATTTCAAGCAGCAGAAAGCCATACAGAACGAAAACTACGGCAAGAAGCTGGCTCTTTGCGAGAAAGCCGAAGCATTAAAAGACAGCACGGAATGGGGGGCTACCGCAAACGCCATAAGAGGTTTGAGGGCAAAATGGAAAGAAATAGGCCCGGTGCCCAACAAATACAATGAGTACCTGTGGAAACGCTTCAGCGAAGCCTGCAACGCATTCTTTGACGCACGCAGCCAGGCATCGGCGTCGCAGCGGCAAAGCGAAAACGAAAACCTCGAGACCAAGCGCAGCATAATTGAGCAACTGAAGGCAATCACCGCCGACGCAAAAGACGAAGGCGTGAAGAAAGTTCAGGAACTCATGGCGCAGTGGCAGGCCACAGGGCATATTCCCTACAAGTTAAAGGAAAAATTCTACGTGGAGTACCACGAGCAGATCGACAGGATATACAACGAGCTGAACATTCGCCGTATGTCCCGCCGCGTTGAAAACATAAAGGCACAGGCAACCGCCGCAATATCACGCGGAGGCGATGCGATGTTCCGCGAAAGGGAGCGTTTGTTCCGTATGTACGAGGCAAAACGCAACGAAATGCAGACATACGAGAACAATCTCGGTTTCCTGAACGTTTCATCGAAGAGCGGCAACGGTTTCGTGAACGAAATAAGGCGCAAGATTGAGAACCTGAAAAATGAGGTGGCGAACCTGCGCAAATCCATCGAGGACATTGACGAAAAGGCCAAGGCCGGCACGCAGGACGAAAGCACTCCCGCAGACGGCAACGCAGAAAACAAGGAATAATCCCTTGACATACAAAACGAAGCTATCGGAGCGCACGCAGTGCCTCCGGTAGCTTCTTCAATTTAGGAACTGCAAAAAAAATTAAAACGATGAAACGCAACACTGGTTTTTTCAGAAACATAATGCCCGCATTATGCGCGATATTTCTCGCGGCATCCCTCGCATCGTGCGACAAACACACGCTGACAGCCCGCTCGGCGAAAAAAGCCATTGAAAAGGAGACCGCATTCCGCGACAGCAGTCAGGTGGTGCAAATAGGCATCGGCTACTACGAAGTTGACTCCGCCGCAAAGCAAAAGCTCGAGGCACTAGCAAAAGAGGGTGTAATATCATGCAAGATAAGCGGAACGACCGAACGCCACCGTTTTGAGAAATACACGTGGTGGGAAGGCACAAAAGTTTTCTACAAGGACATAACGCACTATTTCGCGGAAGTTTCGCTGACCGAGGAAGGCAAAAAGTTCGTAGTCTCCAATCCTCCCGTCAAGCCGCTTGGCGAGGACAACATACCCGAAGCCGACTATCACAACATGAGTGCAGACTCCCTGCAAACAGAAGCGTTTTCCGACAACAGCACAAACGGCAGTGCGGATGCGGTTTCGGAAAAATCCGCAAGCACCATCCAAAAAGACACAACAGGCAATGCGAACCCCTATTCGGAAGCTTTGAAAAAAGTGAAGCTCACCACAGTAAACGTGCTTACCGGTTTCTATAAGGTTGAAAAGGTTCTGAACGTGTTCTGCCCCGACAATTACAGGAAAAGCGGCATAGGCAAATGCAACTTTGTTTGCATATTCACAGGCATCACACCTTTCGGGAAAATCCTCACGACCCACAAGGACGGAGAGCGCACCTACGGCAACGCCGATTTCACGCGCTTTGAGGACAAAGGCTGGCGCGTTGAGATATACGACATCAACGGAGGCACGTCCGCAATGCCGCAACCGGCGTTCTGAAAACCCGCGCCGCCACTACAGATCCAAATCCAGCTCCACGGGACAATGGTCAGAACCCATTATGTTCCCGTGGATTTTTGCGTTCTGAAGTTTGCCGAGCAACGCACCGGAAATCAGAAAATAGTCTATCCGCCAGCCCGCATTCTTCTCTCGGGCGTGAAAACGGTAGCTCCACCACGAATACGCTCCCGCAAGCTCCGGGTTAAGATGCCGGAAGGTGTCAACAAAACCGCAGCCGAGCAGTTTTGTGAACTTTTCCCGCTCCTCGTCCGTGAACCCCGCATTGCGGCGGTTTGTCCTGGGATTTTTTATGTCAATCTCCTCGTGCGCCACGTTCATGTCGCCGCAAACCACAACAGGCTTCCTCTCCCCGAGTTTCAGCAGATATTCCCGGAATGCGTCGTCCCACTCCATGCGGTAGCCAAGGCGGCGCAGCCCGTCCTGCGAGTTCGGGGTGTACACGTCAACAAGAAAAAAGTCCCTGTCCTCGAAAGTTATCACCCTGCCCTCATGGTCGAAAGCGTCAATGCCCATGCCGAACGACACGTCCACAGGCTCGCGGCGTGCATATATGGCAGTTCCCGAATAGCCCTTCTTTTCGGCGGAGTTCCAATACGACCTGTAGCCGTCAAACTCCAAATCGAGCTGCCCCGGCTGCATCTTGGTTTCCTGAAGGCAGAAAAAATCGGCATCAAGACCCTTGAAAGCATCGGCAAAACCTTTTCCCGCGCAAGCGCGCAGTCCGTTCACATTCCACGAAACAAATTTCATATTTTCTGTAAGTATAGCTAATGGCGTTTGCGAAGATAGCAAAAAGAAACAACAAAAATACAATCCAAACCACACAGAGCCGCCATTACGCTTATAATAAACGCTTCACCCATGATAAGGGCGTTCCATTTCCACACCAAGCCGCCGCCAGATGCAAACACCGCAAAAATTGCATAAGGCGTTGGTTTTCAAATAAATGCCATTACAAAGAACATCTTTTGTAACGTTTTGTTTTTCAAGGGTTTGAAAATGGCGAAAAAAGGTCTGATGTAGTTTTAATTATATCAGACATAATTTTTTCTACATAGGACATAGTTTTTCCTACATCAAATGTAATTTTCCCGGCTTTAGTTTTGCGCCATTTGTGGGGGCGTACGGCATACGCCCTGTACGCAACTGCATGAACCACATCGGCAAACACCGTAAACCATCGCCACCATATTGCAAAATCGGCGCAATTCCGGCGTATTCAATACGCTCTGCAAACGCGCAATTATTTGGTTAATCACATTTTGAGTTATATACAATGCACCGTGTACACTCCCAAAGCCCCGCCACTTACTCTGCCGCATTTTTTGCGCCGCCACGCAACATCTTTTAATGCCCATTACGGCATTAAATGCGCAGAAAAAAGTATCTTTGTGGAAATTTGCAGAAACTACCGATGAAAAAGAATATAATACTGCTGTGTGCGTGGCTTGCCCCGGCATTCTCGCTCGCACAGCCGTCAGCTGTGTTTGACGCGCCAAAGCATGACATGGGCACCATATTGTGGAACAGCCCGTACACAGCCCGCTTCACCGTGAAAAATGCAGGCAACCAGCCTTTGCAGATAACAAGCGTCGAAGCCTCGTGCGGCTGCACCGTTGCCGAATGGGACAAAAAGCCAGTGGAACCGGGCGGCAGCACGGAGATTTCCGTTTCGTACAACGCGGAAATGGTCGGACACTTCACGAAACAGGTGGCAGTTTACACCAACGCTGCAAAACGCCCCACATACCTCACGCTCTATGGGAACGTGAGCGCACAAGCCCCCCAATATGCAGGGGAATACACACGCAAAATCGGCGACATAAAAATCAATGTCGAAGAAATCGAATTCGACGACGTACACCTTGGCGACACCCCCGTGAAAACGATAGAAATCTTCAACGAGGGAACAAAATCGTACAAGCCCGAACTCATGCACCTGCCGAAATACCTGTCGGCAAAAGCCGTTCCGCAAACCCTGCTCCCCAACCACGGGGGAAAGATAGAGGTTACGCTCAACAGCGGCACGCTGCAAAGCATGGGACTTACGCAAACGTCCGTATATCTTAGCCGCTACCCCGGAGACAAGGTTGACGAGGAGAACGAAATCGGCGTTTCAACGGTGATTCTCCCCGAAGCCGTAGCCATGAACGCGGCACAGCTCGCGTCCGCACCCAAGATGTCGCTCAACGCAGACACACTCACGCTTGACGGCACTGCGGGCAAAGACCGCATAAGCGGCGCACTGACGATAGCCAACGAGGGGAAAAGCCCGCTGCAAATACGCTCGCTCCAAGTGTCCAGCACCGCACTCAATGTGGGGGTGAACAGAAAAATCTCCCCCGGCAAGCAGACAAAACTGAAAATAACGGTGCTGCGCAAGTTCCTCAAACAGTCATCGCGCAACCGCCTCAAAGTGCTGATGATCACCAACGACCCGCAACGCCCAAAGGTTACTGTGGTGGTGAAAGTGAAACAGTGAAGACATAAACCAAAATATTTACTAACAATTAAACCGTTCTATAAATGATTAAGAAAACGCTGAGCGCAATAGCCGTGGCAATGCTCCCGGCATTCGCTCTCATGGCGCAGGAACAACGGCTTTCCACGCCCAACACCACACTTATAGTGAACAACGACAACGGCGTGGCACGCATAGTGTATTACGGCCCGAAAATCGACGAGTCAACATCGACCAACGACATGCGCGCCGCCCGCATGACCTTTGACCGTGAATCCTACTACGCTTTCGGCGTTTACTCAAACGAGGAGAGGGCGATTGCTGTAACCCAGCCCGACGGAAGTCTGACGCTCGACCTTAAAGTGGAAAGCATCAAGAAAACCACAAGCGCAGACGCCACCACGATAGAGATTGACATGAAAGACAAAGTTTACCCGCTCTACGTGCGCCAATACTTCAAGGCCTACAACGGGACGGACATCATCTCCACGTGGACCGACATAGTGAACTCCGCAAAGAAACCCGTAGCGCTCGAACTCTTCGCGTCGGCGCAGATTCCCCTTGCGCGCAGCGGAAACCACATAACCCACTTCCACGGAGGCTGGGCTGCCGAAAGTTTTGTAAGCGAGCAGGAAATAACCGACGGACAGATTGTGGTCTCAAACAAATACGGCATCCAGAACACCCACGCCGACAACCCCAGCGTCATGATTTCGGTTGGCGGCAAGGCAACCGAGAACTCCGGCACCGTATTCGGCGGAACGCTGGCCTGGAGCGGAAACTACAAGATCAAGGCAAGGGCTGCCGGAGGCAACCAGCTCGAGGTTCTTGCCGGCATAAACGAGGAGACGTCCCGCTACATTCTTGACGGCGGCAAGACATTCACCACCCCGGAGTTTGCCATGACATATTCAACCGAGGGCAAGGGCGGCGTGAGCCGCGCCTTCCACCGCTGGGCGCGCAAGTACGCCCTCGCGCACGGCGACCAGGAGCGCATGATACTCCTCAACTCCTGGGAAGGCGTTTACTTCAACATAGACGAAAAGACCATGGACCAGATGATGGGCGACATAGCATCGCTCGGAGGCGAGCTGTTTGTGATGGACGACGGTTGGTTTGGCGACAAATACCCGCGCGACAACGACCACACCAGCCTTGGCGACTGGATGGTGTGCAAAAAGAAGCTGCCCAACGGCATCAAGGCCCTCACCGATGACGCGAAAAAGCACAACATAAAGTTCGGAATCTGGATTGAGCCTGAAATGATCAACACCAAGAGCGAACTGTTCGAGAAACATCCCGACTGGGCTTTGAGCAGCCCCAACCGTCCGCTCATCCAGGGGCGCGGCGGCACGCAGATGGTGCTTGACCTCACAAACCCCAAGGTGCAGGATTATGTGTTCTCCGTGTTCGACAACGTTATGAGCCAAGCCCCCGAAATTGCATACATCAAATGGGACGCTAACGCCAACATAATGAACTACGGCTCACACTACCTGAAGCCCGACCGCCAGTCGCAGATATTCATCGACTACCAGCTCGGGCTGCGCAGCGTGCTCAAGCGCCTCCGCGCCAAATACCCCAACGTCATAGTGCAAGCCTGCGCGGGCGGCGGCGGACGTGTGAACTACGGCCTTCTCCCGTTCTTTGACGAATACTGGACCTCGGACGACACCGACGCGTTCCAGCGTCTCTTCATCCAGTGGGGAACTTCCCACTTCTACCCCGCAATTGGCATGGGCTCGCACGTGAGCGCAACGCCCAACCACCAGACCGGCCGCGTAACGCCCCTGAAATTCCGCTTCGACGTGGCAATGCAGGGCAGGCTCGGAATGGAGCTCCAGCCAAAGAACATGAACGACAAGGAGAAGGAATTTGCGAAACGCGCCATCGCCGCCTACAAGGACGTGCGCCGCGTTGTGCAGATGGGCGACCTTTACCGGCTCAACTCGCCGTTCGACGGCGACTATGTAACATCGCTCATGTACGCTTCCGAAGACAAGTCGAAGGCTGTGTTCTACGTTTACCGCGACCACAAGGTGTGCACAATACAGAACGACCCGCTCATACGCCTTGACGGAGTTGACGAGAACAAGAACTACAAGTTCACCGACATAACGCCGCTCGACCCCAACCGCCCCCACTGGCTCAGCGGCAAGGTGATAAGCGGCCGCGCCCTCAAAAAGGCGGGAATACGCGTAAACCTCGACGGCGATTTCTCGAGCGCGGTGTTCAAACTTGAAGCCGTAAACTGATTAGCGCAAACCGCAACGGACACAATCCCCGCCCTCACCGTGAGAGCGGGGATTTTCATTGCAATATCCGCAAGGCGAACATAAATCACAAAATCGCACTACCGTATGAGCGTATGGCACACGCCACACAAACGCGCAACCATCAATTATTCAAAGAATTGCACCGCCGTAGGGGCGTATGGCATACGCCCTGAATTGTGCCGATTGGCAATATCGTGGCAGTGGTTTGCGGTGCGGTTCGGGCGGTGGCGTACAGGGCGTATGCAATACGCCCCTACAAATGGCGCAATACGCAAATTGATTGTTCTTTTCAAAACTCCCCGAAAAAAACATTTGATGTAGGAAAAACTACATAAGACGTAGGAAAAATTATGTCTGATATAATTCAAACTACATCAGACCTTTTTTCGCCTACTTGCAACGCCCTGTTTTCCAAGTATTTGCAAAGAAATTCCACAATCTGCATAATCTTTTGGATTTCAAACGCTTACACAATTTCCTGCTATTTGCGGAAAATAAAAATCCCACACAGGCTCTTCGGATTCCCGCGCGGGATTTTTGATGTATTATGCGTAATATGAATTAAAAGTCTTTCCAAACCTCTTTGGCGATTTCACACACTAACTTCACCTTTGCCCACTGCTCGTCTTCGGTGAGTTTGTTGCCTATCTCGCACGAGGCGAACCCGCACTGCGGGCAAAGGCAGAGCCTGTTGAGAGGCACGTATTGCGCCGCCTGGTGTATTCTGTCTATAATCGTCTGCTTGTCCTCAAGCACAGGGCTTTTGGTTGTTACCAGCCCGAGCGCGACCTTCTTGCCGGGAGCCACGTGCTTCAAAGGCTCAAAGCCGCCCGAACGATAGTCATCGAACTCCAAATAGAAGCCGTCAACGTTTTCCTGTGCAAAGAGAAACTTCGCCACATTGTCATACGCCCCCTCGGCAGCATAGGTTGAATGGTAGTTGCCACGGCACACATGGGTGTTTATCGCCATGCCGGCAGGGCGTTTTTCCAAGGCGAGGTTGTTAAGACGCAGGTAGGTTTTCTCCAGCTCCACAACGTCGTAGCCGCCGCCAACCATTGTCTCCCAGAATTTCTTGTCGCACACCATGCCCCAGGTGCAGTCGTCAAACTGCACATTGCGGCAGCCCGCATCGTAAAGGTCGCGTATAACCTGCCTGTATGCGGCGGCAATATCATTCAGCAGCTCCCCGTGGTCGGGGTAAACGGCATCGGTGTTCTTGCCGTTGTCCTCGCGGTAAAGCTCTGCGTAGAATTGTGCCGGGGCGGGTATTGTCTGGCGTGCCACAAAGCCTTCGCTTTCGTACTGCTTCACAAATTTGAAGTGCTCCACAAACGGATGGTTCTCACCGCTTATTTTCCCTGTGAGGCGAAGCGAGCCGTGAGTTGTTTCTTCGCCGTGGAACTGATAGCCGTGGTCAAGCTCAATATGCTCCACTCCGTTGAAACCCCACATGAAGTCCAGATGCCAATAGCTGCGGCGGAACTCGCCGTCGTTAATGGTGCGGAGACCCGATGCCTTTTGTTTTTCAATAAGGCTTGTGATGCAGCGGTCCTCAACCTGTTTCAGCCCGTCGGCATCAATCAGACCTTGCGCGAACTTGGCGCGTGCTTCTTTCAGTTCTGCCGGACGGAGGAAACTGCCTACGACATCGGCACGGAAAGGGGGAAGTTGTATAGACATTCTTGAAATGGTTTATTGTTATTATTGAATGTTGTTTGTTTCGGCAGCAAAATTACCACGCAGAACTTCGCCAAGAAAATTTGCCTGCAATTTCGGAAAAACATTCTACCTTTGCCGAAGATTGCCATTTACAACAGAATATAATTCTCCGCATACACCATTTTGCAGCATGGAATATCTTGACAACATTGACGTGAAAATACTGAAGCTTTTGCAGCAGAACGCCAAATACACCACAAAAGAGCTGGCATACGAAGTGAACCTGTCGCCCTCGCCCACGTTTGAGCGGCTCAAACGCCTGGAACGAGAGGGGTACATTGAACGTTACGTGGCAATAGTGAACCCCACCCGCGCCGGGAACGGCATGATAGTGTTCTGCAACATACGGCTGAAACACCATGGCAAGGAAATCGGACGGCAGTTCATGAAAGCCATACAGCAGGTGGAGGAAATAACGGAATGCTACAACACCTCAGGCGACTACGACTTCATGATGAAAATATACGTTCGCGACATGAAGCACTATCAAGACTTCGTGCTCAACACGCTCGGCGAAATAGACAGCATAGGTTCGCTGCACAGCATTTTCGTGATTGGCGAGGTGAAAAACTCCCACACCGTGCCAATACACGCCTAAGCGCAATATAAAAAGAACGCTTAGGCACATTAAAATGGCGGCTTCAAATTTTGCGGTTATGCGAGTTTGAAGTAACTTCGCACAATAAATACAATTACGCCAGTGATAGAAAAACATATTGTCATTGATGAAATTGACCCGCGTGTGCTCTACGGGGCAAACAACGTCTATTTGCGTATGCTAAAGGCCCTTTACCCCAAGCTGCGCATCGTGGCGCGCGACAATGTAATCAAGGCAATAGGCGACGAACTGGCAATCTCCGATTTTGAAAGCACAATACAGTTGCTCGTTAGCCGGTGCGCAAAATACAACACGCTGCGCGAGGCCGACATCATAGACATCGTGAAAGGCAAGAAGCCGTACGAGGAAGAGGAGGACGGCGTTATAGTTTACGACATAAAGGGCCGCCCCATACGCGCCAAGACCGAGAACCAGCAATTGCTGGTGAAGGCATACACAAAGCAGGACTTGATGTTCGTTGTCGGGCCGGCGGGAACGGGAAAGACATATACGGCGATAGCCCTCGCGGTGAAAGCCCTAAAAAACAAGGAGGTGAGGCGGCTTATCCTGAGCAGGCCGGCTGTGGAGGCGGGAGAGAAGCTCGGTTTCCTGCCCGGCGACATGAAAGAAAAGATTGACCCGTACCTGCGCCCATTGTACGATGCGCTCGAAGAGATGATACAGCCGGCAAGGCTGAAGGAAATGCTCGAAGACGGCACCATACAAATCGCGCCCCTGGCGTTTATGCGCGGACGCACGCTGAGCGATGCGGTGGTGATACTCGACGAGGCGCAGAACACAACCTCGGCACAAATAAAGATGTTCCTCACGCGCATGGGCTTCAACACCAAAATGATTGTTACAGGCGACCGCACGCAGATAGACCTTCCGCTGGCGCAACGCTCCGGGCTTGAAGAGGCGATGCGCATACTGAAAGGCCTGAGGGGCATAGCGTTTGTGGAAATGGACAAGAAGGACATTGTGAGAAACCCGCTCGTAACGCGCATTGTCGATGCTTACGAAAAAGACAGCGAACAGAAAAAAGTGAGCATCAACGTTCACGAAGACCCGGACGAAGACGAGCCGGACGCAGACGACAAATCAGACTGAGCATAACACAAAACATTTCATTGACAATGAATAAAGCATTAATCAAGACCGATTACCATTTTCCCGGACAAACGGGTGTTTACAACGGGAAAGTACGCGATGTTTACAACATAAACAACGAGAAGCTCGTAATGGTGGCAACCGACAGGATTTCGGCGTTCGACGTCATCCTGCCCAAAGGCATTCCCTTCAAGGGGCAGGTGCTGAACACCATCGCCTCGCGTGAGCTTGACGCGACAAAGGACATCTGCCCCAACTGGAAGCTCGCCACCCCCGACCCCATGGTTACAGTCGGCTACGTTTGCAAGGGATATCCCGTGGAGATGATCGTGAGAGGCTACCTTTGCGGCAGCGCGTGGAGAGCCTACAAGGCCGGCGCACGCGAGCTTTGCGGAGTGAAACTGCCCGAGGGGATGCGCGAAAACCAGAAGTTCCCCACCCCGATAATCACCCCCACCACAAAAGCGGAGATAGGCGACCACGACGAGAACATATCGCGTGAGGAAATCCTCGCCCAAGGCCTTGTGCCCGAAAAAGAGTATGAGATTATGGAGAAATACACCCTCGCCCTCTTTGAACGCGGAACAGAAATCGCGGCAAAGCGCGGGCTGATTCTCGTTGACACAAAATACGAGTTCGGACTTCACGACGGGGAGGTTACGCTTATGGACGAAATCCACACGCCCGACTCCTCGCGATACTTCTATTCTGAAGGCTACGAGGAGAAGTTCGAGAAAGGCGAGCCGCAAAAGCAGCTTTCCAAGGAGTTTGTGCGCGAATGGCTGCTGAGCAACAATTTCCAGGGACAGGAGGGGCAGACGCTTCCCGAAATGACCGACGAAATCGTGGAGAACATCTCAAACCGCTACATTGAGCTGTACGAGAACATCACAGGCGAGAAGTTCAACAAGGAAGCCCACGAGGACCCGGCAAAGCGCATAGAGAAAAACGTGCTCGAATATTTGGGATAAACCCAAGGGACATAACAGGCAAACCACAAAGCCTCTCCCGATTTTCAACTTGTCGGGTGAGGCTTATTTCTTATCTTTGCACCAACATATATCCAAGCATGATACATAAAAAGCTATTTCTTGCCGCAACAGCCCTTGCAATGGCGGCTTCATACGCCAACGCGCAGTCGTTCGTTGTCGGCAGCCTGAGATATACCATAGGCGGGGACAGCGTTACCGTTAAGGCGGACACAAAAAGCGATGAAAGCATCATCATACCCGACAGCGTGGAATACGGCGAGGGGGAAGCCGCAAAAAAATATGCCGTAAAAGGCATCGCGGCAAGCGGCTTTTTCGGCTGCACAAGGCTCAGAAGCATAACCCTGCCGCAAACAATCACCGACATAGGACGCGCCGCGTTTTGGAACTGCAAATCGCTTGAATCCATTGATATTCCCGAAGCGGTTACAGCCATAAATCCCGCCGTGTTCACCTTGTGCGGCAGCCTAAAGCGCATTTCTGCGGGAAAACAACTGAAGAGCATCGAACCGGCAAGCTTCATGAGCTGCACCTCACTCGACAACATCGAGATTTCTGGAGACAACCCGTATTTCAAATCCGTTGGCGGCACCGTTTACACCAAAGACGGCGAAGCGCTCTTAGCCCACGCGGGAAGCGCAGTCAAATTCAGCATCCCCCAAGGGGTGAAAACAATCGGCAACTCGGCGTTCTGGTACTGCGAAAACCTGAAAAGCGTAACCATACCCACAAGCGTGACCACAATAGAAAAAGACGCGTTCAACGGCAGCGGACTTACGGAAGTGAGCATCCCGCAAAGCGTTGAGAGCATCGGCGACATGGCATTCGGCTACTGCAACAGCCTTGACACCGTAAGGGCTGAATGGCAGAACCCGCCAATTATAACAACCGCAACGTTCCAGAACAACGCCAAAAATCTGATTGTCCCCGAAGGAACGCTCGCCACCTACAGAGCCACACAAGGATGGAATGTTTTCAGAAACATTACAGAACTTCCTACTTGGATAGAAACCGCAAAAACAGCAAAGAACGCCCTGCGCGCCACCTATGCGGACGGAACGGCAACCTTGGAATCCGCCACGTTCTCGGGCATTGCGAGAATAGCGTCCACTGCGGGAGAAGCCGTTCGCACTTTCCGGCTGAAACGCGGCGAGAAAATCACGTTTTCCCTCCCCAAAGGCATATATATAATATACGCAGATAACGGCTACACGAAAAAGATTGCCGTGAGGTAGCACGTTTCCCCAAACATCCACTCCAATGAATATATTGAAAAAGGGAGGGTTAAAATTCGCCCCCCTGCTCATCGCCGCATTTTTCCTACCCGCAAGCACAAATGCGGGCAACCCCACAAACGCCCAAGCAGCCAGACAACTGTTCAACGCCGCATACAACTCAGTATATGGACCGCAGGGGGCTACCCTAAGCTATTTCATAAACTTGGTGGGACTGTACAAGGCCAACGGCACAATAAGTATGAAAGGCAAGAAAAAACGTTTCTTTGAGCCTAGATACAGCGTATGGTGCAACGGCAAGGACTACTACAAGGTGGACAACAAGAAAAAGGAAATAGAGATACACAATGCCGCCTCGCCCAAAAAGGACAAGTATTCCGAAAAGTTCACCTTCTCGCCCAACAATTTCAACTACAGCTACTCGGAAAACAAAAACGAATATATAATAACTCTCAACGCAAAGCCCAAGACACCGGGCAACATCAAGCACGCCCAGATACATTTGGACAAGGCAACAAAAGCCCCCAAGAGCCTAAGAATTAAGGTACTGTTTTTCTGGACCACAATCAAGATTTCAAACTTCCGCTGTGGGGGAATAGACGACGGCATCTTCGACTTTCCGCGAGAAAAATTCAAGAATTACAAAATTACAGACAAAAGGCCCGATTAAGGGTCTTTTTTTATGACCTGCCATAAGCCGCAGCACGCCGCACAACAAAGCTGTAGCTTACGGCATTGAACGGCTTTCGGCGCGAGAGCGGACATTTTTCATAAGCAATTGGCCTACAGCGTTTTATACATTTTGTCAGAAAACAGGATAACCTTTTGTTTTTCAACGTATTAAAAACCGTCAAAATTACATCGGATATAATTTTTCCTACGTCTGATGTAATTTTTTCTATGTCCTATGTAGTTTTTGCCATATCCGATGTAGTTTTTACAACTTCCGCATATAACTTTAGAGCAAACTACAGAGCAGCGTTTTCACTACGATTTCATTGCTAAAAAAACGCAATTAATACCGCTCGTTTTTAATACCGCCCAAACGGTATCATTGCTCATGCAGCCTCTTCCTTTCAAAATTTTGCTTATACAACGTTTCCGCCCTATTTCGGACGATTTACTGTCAAAACAGCACAGATTTCTTCTTTTCCATGAGAAGTGTCCGGCAAATATTCCGCCACCGTCTGCAAGCCATAGGATAGGGTTATCCGATAGTAAAGGTAAACGGAATTATCAACACCACAACTTCTTGTCTTGTCCCCAAATATAGTTTTGTTTGAACTTGGAATAATTTAACATCAATGAATTTTGTACTATACAATACACATCGTAGCTAAAAGAAGTGGAGACATTAATAACACGGCTCTATTTATTGAAACCTGTTAGTCCATCCATAATTTTCTACAAACTGCCCATGACGCAATCTTCACACGTCTGCCAATTTGACAGTCGTGTTTAGCGTGAAACATTCCGCTTTTCCGAGGGCACAAAACTCTCAAATGTCTGGTCATCATAGAAAACCCGTATCTCCAAAATCTTGGGACGTATGATTTTGGTTTCGGTTATGACTTTCGGCGCTGCTTGCCTTTCCTTATTTTGAGTTCCGCCTGTAGCATTTGGCAGGGTGGTAAAAAGTTCCATTCCCTCCATTCCTTTTTTCGATCCGTCACTTCCTTCGCCCGATGAATTTTCCGGGAAACCGAAATTTGGTGAGGAGGACGGATTTGGCATATCCGGATTTTGCAAATCGCTTCCGCCGTCATCCAACATGACACCCTCGCCAAACATCAACCAGTTTGTGTTTATTTTTGGGAAAGCCCGGTGTATGGCCTGAACGTGATTGTTCGTCGGCTTCGAGCGTCCGTTGAAAATATTAGAAAGCGAAGCAGGGGATATGCCGAGTTTTTGCGCAAAGTCTTGTTGCGACAAACCCAAGAAATCCATTACCTGCCTTATACGTTCTTCCATGATTTTTCTCTGTTTTTTATGGTTTAGTGCAAATTTACGGAAAACTCGCACGATTTACGAATATAAAAGGAAAAATCTTTGTGCAAAAATTGTAAATTCACATTTCTACAACGTAAATTCGCGCCTCTTTTTCTTGTATTCACTTCTGTAAACCCTGAAACATACCGCCAACTCGTTTACATTTTACATTTTACAAACCAAAGGGCGAAAACAGCTATATACAAAGAGTTTGCAGAAAAAGCAATTGCTTTTTGGCTTATAAACAGTTATGTTTGGAAATGATACAGCGTTTAGCAGAAAAGCTTCGGCTTTCGCACGATTTTCGCTCTCCAAACAGTGTTTAGCTTCAATAAACACAGACAAATAGCTGGCTTTTACCACTATATTTTCATTCGGCATTCCTGAATATTTGCGGATTTACATTTTTTAATCGACGTACATTTGTTTAATTCATAATTCAAAATCCGTGTTTTCGAATGCGATATCACCATGCCTTTGCTTTATCTTTTGCGCCCGGTTTTATGCTTGCGAGAGTTTGCTTGTTGTTTTGTAAATCATAAAATCTGCAAAACATAAAGCAGGCGGGGCAAAACCTTGCATTTTTCCCGAAATTTGAGCCAAACAGAACAGATGTGCTGAAAGCGTTTTTGCATCGCATTCTACAGTGTTCAAAATCGCGCAAAACTCCTTTATAAATAGAGGGAAAAGCCTCAAATTCTTGTTTGGCTTTTCTGGCAAAATAGAGAATTTCCCTGCCCGAACAGGCAAAAAACTCCATTTTCCCTCATCGAAATACGCCTGTTTTCATCAAAAAGAGGCACAGGCTACACTCCCAAATGCACAAATTCGGTCTGGTTTCACACAGTTTTCACACAAGCAGCAACGCCGTCATTCTCCATTCCGCAAAACCATATCCCGAAAATACCACTTACCCAACACTTGATTATTGTCTGAAAATAAAAATCAAGCAATTCAAAAAAACTCTCGCTTCCCCGCCAAAATTTTGTCGGGCAGAACAAAGGCGGGACTATGTTGAACAAAAAAATGGCGGGGCGTAAACCGGCCCGCCTTTGCTGTGTTTTTGTTTTTGCTGAAAATACTTCGCTTTCTGTTTTTCTCCGGAAGCCGTTAATGGAGTATAAAATATACAAGGTCCATTCCAAGTTCCGCCTCTGACACTACATCAAAACCTATCCCCTTTTGACGCTCATCTGTCTCCCTTATTTTCCCGATTATTTCCATAACTTTTCGCGCCGTATAGTTTCCAAGTGCGGGGATAATGTTTTTCTTCACCTGCCATTCTGTCATGCCAGTCCACTTGGCAATTCCCTGCGGACTTCTGTCGGGCGAGTAATACGAAATCATTAGCTTGGAGAAAAATTGGAACAGCATCACCAAATTTCGCTGCAAAGGATTGGCCTTGGAATTAGCCCCAAAATATTGTACTATTTGGAACGCCTTAAAAACGTCCCTTTTCACGATTGCGTCCTGTAGTTCAAAATAATTGAAATCCTTGCTTATGCCAATATTCGTCTCAACTATTTCGGGAGTAACGTTGCCCTGCCCCTGCGGCATCGAAATTATTAGTTTGTCAAGTTCCCCATTCAATCGGTTAAGGTCAGCCCCAATGTTTCCTGCAATCATTTCGGTGGCCTTGGGAGTAATCGTAAGACCGTGCTGTTTCATATACACGCTTATGAATCCCGGAAGCTGGCTGTCGTATAACTTCTTCGATTCAAAAAGAACTCCGTTCTTCTGCGCCAAAGCCGCAAGGCGTTTTCTTTTGTCCACAGTCCCGTTCTTGTAGCATATGACAAGGATTGTGCTGTCGAGCGGCCGTTGCAGATAATAAGCCAAATCGTCCAAACGGTTCATGAGCTGAGCCTCGCGCACAATCACGAGCAAATGTTCCGCCCCGAGCGGGCTGCTCTTTGCGGTGTTCACCACCTCGCCCACATCGGCATCCGAGCCGTAATAGGTGAAATAGTTGAAAGCCTTGTCCTCTTCGGGCATAACCATCTTGGAAAGAGCTTCCGCAATCTTGTCTATGAAGAAACTCTCCTCCCCTTCGAGCAGATACACCTTCTCGAACTTTCTGGCGTTGATGTCGCGCATTATGCCTTCAAACGAAGGCCCCGTTTGTTTTGTGTAAGCCACGTTGTTTGTATAAATCGGCAAGCCGCAAAACGGTCGCCACGCTTAGTAATCGAATTTCAAATGGCGCACCGTGCGCCCGTCGTTCTTTATCAGTTTGAGCGAGGCTATTCCGAAAGCCACGTGCTCCGATGCAAAATTCTTAGTTACGTGTTCATCGCTCTCCATAGTCTTCACACCTTCGGGCGTCATGGGATTGTCGCTCACAAGCAGCAAGGCCCCGGTTGGGATGTGGTTGTAAAAACCGCAGCTGAAAAGCGTCGCCGTTTCCATGTCCACAGCCATGGCGCGGGTTTTAAGCAAATAGTCCTTGAACTTTTCATCGTGTTCCCACACACGCCTGTTCGTGGTGTAAACGGTCCCCGTCCAATAGTCGTGGTGAGCGTCGCGCAAGGAAGTTGACACCGCCCTTTGAAGCATGAATGCCGGCAGAGCGGGGATTTCGGGCGGAAAGTAGTCGTTACTCGTACCCTCCCCGCGTATTCCCGCAAGAGGGAGTATGTAGCTTCCGAGCCGTGCCTTGTCGGAAATGCCGCCGCATTTGCCCAAAAACAAACACGCCGCCGGCTTCACCGCGCTAAGCAAGTCCATTACAAGAGCCGCGTTGGGGCTTCCCATTCCGAAATTCACGATTGTTATTCCGTCGGCAACCGCCGTGCGCATATTCGCACCATAGCCAACCGCCTCTACTCCGCACTGCTCGCAAAACAAGTCAACATAGTTGTTGAAATTTGTAAGCAGCACATATGGAGTAAAGCCGTCAAGCGGCCTGTGAGTGTATCTCACAAGCCAATTGCCCACTATATCCTCGCGAGTTTTCATTATAATTCTTATATTTGCATCCGTTGGCGCAGACGCGCCAAGACTATTGCAAAAGTAGCAAATGTTTGCGTTAAACCTGCCCATTGCCGACATAAAAATAAACCAGAGCGAAGGCAAGACTGTTATATACGACTTCCTCCGCCGCCGCTACGTAGCCCTTACCCCCGAGGAATGGGTGCGCCAGCAGTTCATCCGTTTCCTCACCGACCGCAAGGGCTACCCCGCCGCGCTCATGGGTAACGAAATGGAACTTTGCGCAAACGGCAAAAAGCGACGCTGCGACAGCGTAGTGTTCAACGCACAAGGCAAGCCCCTTGTTATAATAGAATACAAAGCACCCACAATAAGCATTACCAGGAAAGTGTTCGAGCAGCTAAGCTCGTACAATATAATCCTGCGCACAAAATACCTCATTGCCACAAACGGAATTAGTCATTACTGCTGCCGCGTGGACTACGAGGCAAAGTATTTCCGGTTTTTGCGCGAAATCCCGAATTATCAGGAGCTTGAACAATAAAAGCAAACCACGAACGTCAAGAAATAAACAAACATAATTCACGCATTATGAGAAAGGTAAGCTTGTTTTTCCTTGCGGTTTCAACGCTGTTTACAGCCATTTCCGCCGCTGTTTACCCTTCTAAATCATACGCCTCGCACCGCCCCACGCACCTTTCTTTTTGTGCCGGAAACCCCGGCGACAGTCTTAAACCCAAGGCGGTGAAACGCAAAACGGCGAAACTCGACAGCCTGCGCCAAGCAGTGCGAAGCTCCGCAAACTCCGGGCGTATGCTGCAATTGACCGACTCGCTTATGCGCTCCAAAAAGAAAACGGCAATAAAAGACCCCCTGCGCCACAAGCAACGCATACAAAGGCTTGCAAATGCGGACAAAAAGCTGTCATTCGCAAACAAGCTGCTCACCGCCCACTATTTCAACAAGAACATCGACACCTCATACATAAAGCGCCCCTCCGAACCTTGGACGGTAAAATTCCGCACAAACTGCTCATTCGCCCTCACGGGAATGCGCGGCGAAAACAACGGAGACAGCTTCTCCGGACTTTGGGCTTCGCGCTTCCGCGCCACGATAAGCGCGGGCTTCGTTTATCGCGGCATCGGAGTAAGCGCGGCGATAAACCCCGCAAAGCTCGCGGGGCTTAACAAAGACATGGAATACCAGCTCACATCCTACGGCAACCGCATGGGCTTCGATGTCATATACGAGGCGGCAAAAACCGACAAAGGCAGCGTTACATACGGCGGCGAAAAATACAAAATGCCCAAAGGCACGCTCAACCGGCAGGGACTTGCCGCCAATTTCTACTACGCCTTCAACGGCAGGCGCTTCTCCTTTCCCGCCGCTTTCTCCCAGTCATACATCCAGCGCAAAAGCGCGGGCAGCTGGCTCATTGGCGCATCGGCACAATGGAGATACACAAAAATATCGCCGCAAGACGGACTGCCGTTCAACAAAGCCACGCTGAAAAGCCTCAACTTCGCCATAGGCGGAGGCTAC